>Ga0302319_10004483_pt1 | contig 28664 bp, 23 predicted proteins | sample Bog_T0_2_FD_203319 | JGI IMG/M metagenome (GOLD analysis project Ga0302319, IMG submission 203319) | Peat permafrost microbial communities from Stordalen Mire near Abisko, Sweden - Bog_T0_2 | ecosystem: Environmental > Terrestrial > Soil > Wetlands > Peat | place: Sweden: Abisko, Stordalen Mire... | reverse complement strand
CCCCGCTTGCGCTCGTGGCCCATCCACAGGCCCTCGCCATCGTTCCAGAGGCGGGGCCGGTGGATCAGGTAGAACTTGTCCTGCGCCGCGGACAGGTATTTCCGATTGAGCATCTCGATTCCCGCCCTGGCCCTGCCCAGGAGCGCGCCGTCACCCGGAAGCTCCTCCGTCGCCGCATCCCTGAAGTCCGTGAGGAGCGCGAAATGGAGGTGGTCATCGCGGTTCGACAGGTGGTGGATCTCCAGGGTCTCGATGAGCCGGTCGACGGCCTCGGTGCTTGAGAGGATCGTCGGGACCACGACCATCGCCGCGCATTCGGGCGCGATCCCCGACGAGAAGTCGATCCTCGGCAGGAGCCGCGGCCTGACCAGGAGCATGGACAGCCAGTTCACCAGTGCCACGGACAGCTGGCTCGCGCACAGCGCGAACACGAGTGCCAGGAGGATCAGCCTCCACGGGGCCTCGCCGGGCGCCTGCTCCAGCCCTACCGCCCCGGCCGTCACCAGGGCCGTCAGCGTACCGATCGCCCCAGCGTAGAACGCCAGGGGGAAGCGGTGGATTCCCCTTTCGATCGCCCTTTGCCAGGGCCACCGGACGGCGACGCTTGTCCCGAGCGCCGACTGCCCCTTGTCGATCAGGTAGAATCCAACGTGGGCGGTCCGGTCGTTGCATCCGGCAACCTGAGCGGCGCCCGCGGCCAGCAGGACCGCCCGGCTGGCGACCTCCCGCTCGGCGACGCCGCTGTGGCGGGAGAGAAACTCGACGGAGTGGCGGTAGCGGTCGCGCGTGGCAAAGTCCATCGAGCCATAGACCCCTGCCGGATCGGAGTGCAGGACCTTCTCGACGGCGCTCAGCCCCTCGACAAAGTCCCTCCAGTCCGTGGCGCTCAGGAGCCGAAAGCTCGAGATGCAGTGGCTCACCGAGACCTGGTCGGCCGCCTGGCCCTGGCTCTCCTGCTGGACCAGCTGGCCGACGGTCAGCCCCTCCTCGGCCAGCCGCTGGTCGAGCCAGCTGCGTGCCAGATGAAGCGCGGAGCTCTGCCGGGCCAGGCGTTGGCTAAACTCCGCCACGAACGAGCTGGTGACGGGGATGTCGGACCTGGCCATGTCCGCCACCGCGATCACGAGCCTGGAGGGGTTGTCCTCCACGACCAGCTGCAGGCGATCCACCCAGAGGTCGGCCAGGTCGCGGTCCTGGCGCGCCACGGCGAGCCGCGTCGTCACGCGCTGAAGATCCTCGATCAGGCCCAGGCGGAGCATGATGGGAATGGCCCACAGCTCGCCGAGCTTGAGGCACTCGACCGACTGGTAGGCCGAGATGAACGTGCTCAGCGGCGCCAGGTCGATCTGGGCGTCCACGTGCGAGATCAGCTCCAGCACGATGCCATATACCCGGGGAAGGCCGGCGTAGGGGCCCTCGGCAAGCTGGGGCAGCTCTCGGCTGTATCCGCGCGGCAGGTGGCGCCGCGCCATCTGGATCTGCTCCTCGATCAGGTAGAAGTTGTCCAGGAGCCACTCTGCCGCGGGGGTGATCCGCCTCCGGGGGTCCACCCCGAACGTCGCGCGGTTGAAGGCCCGCAGCTCCCGCTCATTCCTCCCCAGTTGCTCGATCAGGCTGTTGGCGCCGCTCTGGACGACCGACTTTGTCCCGGAGGCGAGCGCCTTAGCATGGCGCGCGAGCTGCTCAAGGCTGAATAGCTCCGCCCTAAACGGCGGCTCTCCCGCGGTTTTTCGCCCGCGAACCTGCCTGGAGACCCAGTCCTGCCAGTATGTCGAGACGCTCTGCATGAGGGATGTTGGAGATTCCAATAGGGATCTAAGTCTATAGAACGCACGGCCCCCGGATGGTGGCGGGGTTTCTTGCACCGGCGCCCGCCTGCCCGCGCTCAAGGCGGCCGCCGCCAGCCGCCTCGCCCCGGTTTTTCCGGTCAAACGAGGGCCCTGGGGGGATGCGGCCAATATCCTGAGATCATAGACCCGCAAACCGGGAAAAAGTATGGGGTGTTCTTCTCCCTCCGGAGGCACCCCCGACGGATTGGCGACCGGCTCGGGGGGCTCCCAAACGGTCTCCCTGGACGCCCTTGGCACCCCGAAAGGGACGCAGGGGCGACAGCCCAGAGTCCGGCCCCGTGTTGCAATTTGGGATCGAGCCGCCTCCCGCCTGTGGCATGTCGCATGCTCGCATGCGTGCATGCGTGCAATGATCCCCCGCTCGCTACGCCTCGTCGCCTTTGTTAACGCCGCGCTCCTCTCGGCCCTTGCCTTCGGCCAGGCCCCGGCTGCTCTCCCCGATGATCCCGCCTGCACGCCGACCGACCGAAGGTTCATGGAGCGCGCCTACGAGCTCGCCCGCTACGCGACGACCCACGGGGGCGCTCCATTTGGGGCCGTCCTCGTCAAGGACGGCGTCGTGATCGCGGAATACTCAAACTGCGAGATCGCGACAGGCGACGTGACCAAGCACGCGGAAACCGGGCTCATATCGGCGTTTAGCCCGAAGATCTCGCGCGCCACCTTCGCCGCCTCGATCCTCTACACGAGCAGCGAGCCCTGCACCATGTGCTGCGGGTCCATCCGCTTCGCGGGGATAAAGAAGGTCGTCTACGGGACCACCGAGGCCCAGTTCCTGCGCGTGATGGGGATACCGCCCGACCCAAACCCGCTCAATGCGCGCGAAGTCTTTGCCCGGACTGCACCCACGACCCGGGTTCTTGGGCCGCTCATGGAAGCCGAGGGTCTCGCGATCCATGAGGCATACTGGCCGACCCACCGCTTCAAGCCCGACGACTCCTAGGGACTGCGGCCCCGGGCATTGGCTCAAATTGTGCTGACGGGAACTGGATTTTTGAATCCAGTCGCGAGCCGCCCCTAAGGACCCCACCCCTTGACTAACACCCCCGAAACCCCAGGCGCAGGAGCGGAGACCCAGGCGGGCACGGGATACGGCTTCCACAGGAACGCGCTCGGGCACTTCGATGCGGTCGCGCAGTCCGTGTCGACGATGGCGCCCACCGCCTCGGCGGCGATGACGGTCCCGCTCGTGTTCGCGTCCGCGGGAAACGGGACCTGGGTGTCCTACCTCCTCGCGACCCTGTGCACGCTCTTCGTCGGACTGTGCATTGCGCGGTTCGCGCGGGACTCGGCGTCACCGGGCTCCCTCTACTCCTACGCTACCGGGTCGCTCCCCCCCTTCCTGGGAAGCGTGGCGGCTTGGGCGCTCCTCCTGGCCTATGTCGCCAGCGGGGCCTCGGTTGTGGGAGGCTTTGTCCACTACGCGAATGTCGTCCTTTCCCAGTCCATCGGAAGGACCCTCCCCGACATCCCGCTCGGGCTGGCGTGCGTCGTCCTCTGCGCGTGGGTCGCCTACCGCGACGTGAAGGCTTCGGCCCGGCTGATGCTCTATATAGAGCTGGTCTCCGTCCTGGTCATAAGCTCCGTGTTCGCGCTCCTGCTTTGGCAGCACGGCTTCCACGTGGACCTTGCCCAGTTCTCGCTCCGCGGCGTCAATTTCTCCGGCGTCCGGCTGGGCCTTGTGCTCGCGATGTTCAGCTTTGTCGGGTTTGAGAGCGCCACGACGCTCGGCGCCGAGGTCAAGAACCCCCTCCACACCATCCCGAGGGCCATCATCCAGAGCGCCCTCATCTCAGGGGTGTTCTTCATGGTGGCCTCCTACACGGAGGTCCTCGGTTTCCCGGCTTCGGCCGGGACGCTTGACCAGAGCGACGCCCCCCTGAGCGTGCTCGCGAAGGTGGCCAGGGTGGCAAGGCTCGGGCCCTTCATAGACATCTGCGCGATGATCACGATGCTCTCGTGCACCCTGGCCTGCGTCACGGCAGCGGCGCGGGTGTTGTTCCTGATGTCCCACAACGGGCTCGTGAGCGGGCGCCTGAACGGTGTCCACGCGCACAACGGCACGCCCCACGTGGCCGTCGTCGCCACGGCGGTGGCCACGATCTTCCTCTCAATCCCGCTGTCCGCGGGCAAGGTGAGCGGCGAGACGATCTATGACTGGATGGGGTCGCTCGCGACCTACGGGTTCCTCGTGGTCTACGCGCTCGTGGCCGTGGCGCTCCCGCTCTACCTGAAGCGCCGACAGAAGCTCACGTACCCCGCGATCGCCCTGTCGGCCCTTGCGGTCGCGGCCATGGCCCTGGTCCTTGCGGGGACCCTCTACCCCGTTCCGGAAGCGCCCAAAAACTGGCTGCCCTACCTCTTCCTGCTTTACCTGGCGGTTGCGGCGGGCTTCAACGGATGGCAGGCGAGGCAGCCCAAGGGGCAGCCCTCGCTCGAACCCCTGTGATGCCCTCAACCGACCCAAGCGCGATGCTCGAGGTGGCGATCGAACAGGCCAGGATGGGACTCGCTGAAGGCGGAATCCCCGTGGGCGGCGCCATCTTCCGGCAGGACGGGACCCTTCTTGGGGCGGGCCGGAACCGTCTCGTCCAGCACGGAGACCCCTCGATGCATGGCGAGACCGATGCGTTCCGGGCCGCGGGCCGGCAGCCGCGCTACACCGACCTGATCCTGGTGACGACGCTTGCCCCCTGCCGGTACTGTTCAGGGCTCATCTCGCAGTTCCGGTTCAAGCGGGTCATCGTCGGCGACAGCGTGAACGCACAGGGTGGCGTCGAATGGCTCAAGGCGCAGGGGATCGAGATCCTGGACCTTGCCTCCCCGGAATGCATCAGGATGACGGCGGAGTTCCAGAAGAAGCGCCCGGACCTCTGGAACGAGTGCATCGGCGACGGCTGAGGCCCCTGCCGATCTCCTATTTTGGCCCGAGGGCCCCGATGTCCTCGTGCCAGATCTCGGGCGAGCGCCTGATGAAGGCGTCCATGAGCCCGATGCAGTCGGCGTTGTCGTGGACCACGACCTCGACGCCCTTCGAGCGCAGGAGATCCTCCGGGCCCGTGAACGTGCGATGCTCGCCGATCTCTACCCTCGGGATTCCGTAGAGGATCACCGCGCCGCTGCACATGGCGCACGGCGAAAGGGTCGAGTAGAGCGTGCACCGGGCATAGACCTTCGCGGGCAGGCGGCCCGCGTTTTCCAGGCAATTCATCTCCGCGTGGTGGATGACGCTGCCCTCCTGCACCCTGCGGTTGTGGCCGCGCCCGATGATCCTGCCATCGCACACGAGCACCGAGCCGATGGGAACCCCGCCCTCGTCGAACCCCTTGCGGGCTTCGTCGATTGCGGCTTCCATGAAGGGGTCCTTGGGGGGAATAGGCATGGGTCTGGATCAGGCGCTAAAGGTCAGGATGTGACCCTGCGTGCAAGAAATCTCCGCACGCCGCTCGACGGCTTGGGACTCACACCTTGGCCCCGTCCAGGCCAGAGTGGACAAGGATCTCGAAGTCTCCGGAATCGAGGGATTCGCAAGGGAAGAACGTCCTTTCCAATTGCACCTCCAGGGCTTATCCCAGGTCATCGCAAAACTGTCATAATATATTCTCTCAGAATAGCCTGCATGAATTCATTCGAACATGGAAGACGAAGGCAGTCAGCGATGCCACACCCGCCGAAAGGCGGGCTCGAAATACCTGCCCGATCGCCGTAGTAACAAGGTACCCCATGACCCCAAAGAGCCGCCTCACTCCCCAGCAGGTCGAGCGTTACAGAAATGAAGGATACCTTGTCTTTGGTGAATCGGTGCTTCCCGAGCTCAAATTCGCCGCCCTGAAATCCTATTTCGAAACCCTGCTGGCGGAACTCCCCGCGGGCGAACGGCCCGAGTCGATGGACGTGCCGCACTTCATGCATCCCAAGCTCCTTGAATGGGCGTTTGACCCCTTGGTCCTGGCGCTCGTCGAGCCTGTCCTGGGCGGCGATCTCGCGCTCTTCTCCACCCACTTCATCTGCAAGCCCAAGGGAAACGGCAAACGGGTCCCCTGGCACGAGGACAGCGCCTATTGGAAGGGACAGATCGAGCCCATGGAAGTCTGCACCGTCTGGCTGGCCATCGACCCCTCAACCCGGGCAAACGGCTGCATGATGGTGATCCCAAGGTCGCACCGGGAGGGCCGGGCAGGTTTCAGCGACTATGAATCCGTGGACGCCAGAACCTCCGTCTTCACGACAGAGATCCTGAAGGAGCAGCGCAACGACGCCCAAAGGTCCTACATCGAGCTGCAGCCCAACCAATGCTCGCTGCATGACGCGCGCATCCAGCATGGTTCGGAGCCCAACACTTCCTCCCTTCGGCGCTGCGGCTGGACGCTCCGGTTTTGCTCGACCCGCGTCAGGTTCAACCAGGAGCGCTTCGGCGGCGCCCACCATGTCTATCTGGCGAAGGGCCGCGACCTGGGCGGCAACACCTACGCCGATCCCGGGAGCCGCTACCCTGAGGTGATGGCGAAGCGGGGAGAGTCCGGCAGGTATAGGAGCAGCCATTGAGCTTGCGGGGAGGTCGGGCCACCCCCGCTCGCTGCGTCATGGTGCAGTTTAGCAAGGCCCAGTCCGCAATCGGCGTCGCGCGGGCCCCCAACGGCTGCGGCACAGTGATTGCCGCCCATGGAAAGCACCCAGCAAGCCTATGCGTCAGCGGGCTCGATCAGCCAGGCCATCCTCGGGTCGAAGGCAAAGGGCTCACCCGGAGATACCTCAATCCTCGGGAAGTCGGGATGCGCCGGGTTGAGCACGTAGTTTGTTTCCTCGGGATAAAGTACGCTGGGAACCGAGAGGATCGCCGTCCTGGCAGTTGAGATCCAAGCGTCCCCAATCCTTTGGGTGCTGACGGGCACGGGCTCTGCGCGCCAATCGGGAGGCAGATCGGCTGATCTCAATCGAGTTACCGGTAATCCGCGAAAACGGATTTCAAACCTCACGTAACGTGAACCTCTTGGAAGCGGTCTTGGCAGATGAACGAATTTCTCCTGGGCCGCCATCGCCAGGTGCTCGCTTGCATACACTGCGGGAATGCCGGCCGAATTCCAGCGACCACCCTCAAGGGCCGCACCGATCCCGTTAAACGACCGCTTGGTCCATTTCCTGTTGTCTACACGCCAAGCCGACGGCTCAGGCATATACGCCATTGTCGATGCGTGTGAGCAGCTTCTCGACTTCCCGGAAACCAAAGCTCGTCTTTGCGTAATCCAACGGAACGGCATTGCCGAGGCCGATCTGTGGGCAATTCAGCCATTGCCTCGCAGCATCCTCGTCACCGTCAAATACGGCAACTGCCTGGGAAAAAAGGCCGGCGTGCCTCGCAAGGGCGTCAGACTCATGCCCTGCCAAAAGGGAATCATCCTTTTGTTTCCTGTGAAACGTGGAACGGGAAACTCCGATCCGCTCGGCCATTGCGGCCGGAGAAACACCAAAACGTTGTGCCACCTCGGCCACGGCATGCGCGCGGAATCCAGCCATTATGTCGCCGTGAGTCGGATTCTCGGGATATTCCGTGGATATCAGGCCTTTCCTGGCCAAGGGTGCATTGGAACCCCCGGTCCTTGCAGTCCCATTGGCGTTTTTGCGCTCGTGTTTCATTTGGGATTTATATTATCCCATATGGTATACCTGTCAAGCCAGCCCTAGAGCCGCGCCGTTTGCCCGTATTACGGGAGCCGGTTCAAATCTTCGGCGAAAGTCCAAGAGGCGCCCAATCCGCATGGACAGGCCTCCGATCCTAAGCCCCCGACTCCAGCGCAGAAATCTGGGCCATCACCTTGCCATTGCATTCTTCGCACAAGGTGTGGGTGATGGCAGGGAGGGAGGGTCCTTTGATCAAGCCGAGCTCCACCACCGCTGTTTCGATGGGCACCCATTGGCCGCGCGCGTCCACGCGCTGGCACCAGCTGCACATGCGGACAAACTCCTCATTCCGGGGTTGGCGGCAATCGAGCAACGCAACCGCATCCCGCGCCTCCTCCGACTCCAGCGTCGATGCAAACTCGACGACCCCGGCGTTGTCGCCGGTGAGGCGCATCTTGAAGACACGTCGAAAGGACGGCGCGTCACAGCGAAAGCTGAAATCGACGGGGCGGCCGTTCCGGGCAAGGATCACCAGCTCCCGGTAGATGATGCGCAACGACGCATCCTTGACGAATGACCACAGGGGTTGCCCCAGGATGCCCACGGCGGAGCCCACGGGCCCGCCATCGTTCTTCGAGGCGAATACTGCCCATTCGTCGTTGACCCGAACGACCCGGTCCTGGGAGTCGATCCAATAACGGATGGTAGGAATCTTGGATTTCACATCTCTTAAAAGGAAACGAAATGGCAGGCCGCCCCATGCCGACACGGGAAGAGCCTCACACCAAGCCCCTTCGCATTCGGCAGGAAGCTAGCCCAGTGTTTTTAGAACGTCAAATTGAGCGCCGATTCCAAAAAAATGCGCGTCTGGCGGACTGAAGGCGATGCTGCCGCCTCTTTCCCATTCTTGCGGCCGTTGGCGCGAGATGAGTCGGAAAGCACCGATGACGCCGGGCTCACTTCAATTTCGACTTACCGATTTAACCCGTTCAATCTGCCGAACCCCCAGCCGTGCAGCTTGCGACTTCACGGATCGACAAGATCGACCAATGAGAACCCCCATAACCCGCGTTGCATTCCTCATCCCGTTCACCCTTGCGGCGGCCCTCGCGGCTCCGGAGGTCGCGACGACGAGCCCAGGCTCGCCGGGCAATGCCAGGCCGCCTGAGACGGACGCGGTCGCGGGCGGGGCCCCGGCCCAGGAGAAGGCCGCCGCCCTGCCCTCGGGCTGGATCCACATAGACTCGAGGGGCAAGTCCTTCGAGATGGGGCAGCAGTTCGCAGGGCATCGCTGGACCTACACCTACCCTGTTCACCCCGTGGCCTTCACCTACGATTTTGCCATGAGCGCGACCGCCGTCACCCAAGCGGAATACCGGCGTGTAACGGGTTCGAATCCCACCCTGCATCCGGGTGACGACCGCCGGCCGGTCGACAACGTGTCCTGGTTTGACGCCGTCCTCTATTGCAACGCCCTGAGCGCCCGCGACCACCTGGCCCCTGTCTACGCCTTCTCCTCCGTCGTCCGGGACGGCACGGGTGCCGCTGTCGACCTGCCCGATCTAAGGGTCAATATCCGGGCCCCGGGCTACCGCCTCCTCACATCGGCGGAGTTCGAATTCGTCGTCCGCGCCGGGACCACGGGCCGCTGGTTCTTCGGGGACACGGACGACGACCAGGCCAAGTCCAAGGACTACGCGTGGAGCGAGCTCAATTCCGGGAACACCCCCCATCCCGTGGGGATGCTCAAGCCAAACGCGCTTGGAATCTACGACATGACGGGGAACCTCTGGATGTGGTGCAACGACTGGTACGGGGGCGAATATCCGTCCAGGCGCCAGGTCGACCCCGAGGGCCCCCCGTCCGGCCAGGAGCGCGTTGCCCGTGGCGGCGCGTTCAAGAACGATGTCAATCACCAGCGCTCCGCGTACCATTGGCAGTGGGCGCCCAACCTGCGCAATTTCGAGGTGGGCTTTCGGATCGCGCGGACGCTCCCCAGGGTTCCGGAATCGCCGCTCCCTTTTGCCGACTTGAACGAGGGCACATGGTACAAGATCGTGGCCGTCCACAGCGGCAAACCCCTGGAAATTGCGGGCGGTCCGGGTGGCACGCAGGCAGGAAGGCCGCTCGAGCAGCACGCCGCCACCGGAGCCGACAACCAATTGTTCCGATTCAAGAGGTGCCAAAGCGGCTACTATCAGATCCTCTCCAAGGAGGGCGGCGCCCTGCAGATCCGGGGTGCCTCAATGCTCGACCATGCGCCGGTCGAGGAGGGCCCTCCCGACGGCGCCGACAACCAGCTGTTCGCCCTGGTGAAGGACACCGACGACGCCTACAGCATCATCGCCAAGAGCAGCGGATACGGCTTCGACGTGTCGGGGGGCGCAGGCTCGGTAGGCGATGGAGCCCAGGTCATCGTCTATCCTCCCGGCAATGCGCTTAACCACAAGTTTGAGATCATCGAGGCCTCGCTCGCCGACTTTCGGCCCGTGGTCGCTCCGCTCGCAAGGGTGCCGGCCTATCGTCCGCCATTTGACGCGGCGGCAGCCGGGATGCGCCCCCTGTTTGACGGAAAGACGCTCAACGGATGGGTCGGGGACCCGGCATGCTGGAGCGTTGTTGACGGCGCGATCGTCGGCGTCAAGGGCAACCAGAACCTGATGACTGCCGCGGACTTCGATGATTTTAGGATTATCGTATCGTCGATTCAGGTCGATTCCCCGACGAACCACCAGGGAATCGGGTTCTGGGGAGAAAGGCTTCCCCCGGGGACGTTCGGTTACGGGGGTTGCATAGATTTCATGCCTCCCATGAACTGGACATGGGACTACACAACGAACCGCGGAGCGAACGGCACCCTGAGGCTGAGCCGCGATGTGGACAAGGAACTGGGCATCACCCGGTCCGAGTGGACCCAGGCCGAGATCCTGGTGAACCGCTCCCAGGGCCGCGTCCGCATGGCCGTCAATGGAATCGAGGTCCTCGACTACACGGATCGGAATCCCGCGCGCTTCAAGGCCGGACCGATCGGCCTGCAGGCCCATGGCGGCAACCGGGACGTCCGGTACAAGGACATCTTTATAGAGACCTCACCGAAGCAATCCCGACTAATCACACTGAAAGACTAGGCCCCCTGACTCAGACCCAAAAGCCCCGTCCCATGCCCCATCACAGCACGCAAGCCCCCATCCGCCGCGCGCTCCAAGCCGGAGCCTTCCTCATTGCACTTCCCGCGGCGCTCCTGGGATCCGAACTGGCTCCAAGCCCCAGGGAAATCATCCCCCTAAACACCGGATGGCGATTCCAGCTGGGCGACGAGCCCGCGGCAAAGACACCCTCCTTCAACGACGCGTCCTGGCGGGTCCTTGACCTTCCGCACGACTGGAGCATCGAAGGGCCCTTCACCCCACCCCCGGAAGGCGACAAGGATGGGGGATACTTCACGCACGGGATAGGCTGGTACCGGAAAAGCTTCACGCTGCCCGCCTCGGCGGCGGGCAAGAAGGTCGTCGTGGAATTCGACGGTGTCTACATGAACAGCGACGTCTGGATCAACGGCCATTTACTGGGGCGCAGGCCCTACGGATTCGTGGAGTTCCGCTACGACCTGACAGAATTCCTGACGGGCGACGGGACGCCGAACTTCCTTTCCGTGCGCGTCGACGACTCCGCCGAGCCGGCGCTGCGCTGGTATGCGGGCTCGGGCATCTACCGCAGCGTCCGCCTGGTCGCGACGGCATACACCCACTTCAGGCTGGATGGCGGAATCAGGATCTCGACGCCGCAGGTCTCGGCGGACGAGGCCGTGGTCCAGTGCGACGCCATTATCGACGCCCATTTCTTCACCGAGGCGGAGCGCCAGGCGTGGCTCAAGGATGCGTGGCATGCGAAGCCGTCGAAGCGCGAGCTGGTCCTGACAGGCACCGTCATCGCCCCTGACGGGTCCGCGGTTGCGGCCACGGTCTCGAAGCTTGGACTGCAAGACATGCGCCCAGGCCAGCGCGCCACGCAGTGGGTCACGGTCAGGAAGCCCAGCCTCTGGTCCGACCGAACCCCGGCCCTCTACCGCCTGCGAAGCACCCTGGCGTTGGACGGGGCCATCCTCGACGAGACCACCACCCCGTTCGGCATCCGCCAGCTCACGTTTGACCCGGACCGCGGACTTCTCGTCAACGGGCAGCCCACGAAACTCAAGGGCGTCTGCCTGCACCAGGACGCGGGGTCCTTCGGCAACGCCGTCCCCCCCGCCGTCTGGGCCTGGCGGCTGGAGCGCCTGAAGGAGATGGGCTGCAACGCGGTCCGCACGAGCCATCACCCGTTTGCGCCGGAATTCTACGACCTCTGCGACCGGCTGGGCCTCTATGTCTTTGACGAGGCGTTCGACGAGTGGACCCGAGACTGGCCCTACAACTTCACCGAGAATCCCCGGGGCAAGTCGCAGTACGGATACCACCTGTACTTCGAGCAGTGGCACGAGGCCGACCTCCGCTCCATGCTGCGCCGCGACCGCAACCACCCAAGCGTCGTCCTCTACAGCATCGGCAACGAGATTCCCAACCAGCTCGACGACGATGGCTGGAAGACCGCGAAGGCGCTGGTCGCGATCTGCCACGACGAGGACCCGACCCGGCTAGCCACCTCGGCGTGCGACCAGTCCTTCGTTTCGTCGCGCAACGGATTCATGGACGCGCTTGACCTCGCGGGCTACAACTACATCGACCGCATCTACGGGGACCGCACCTATGCCCCCGAGCGCGAGCGGTTTCCCCACCGCCTGTGCCTCGGGACCGAGACGTCCAGCCTGATCCGGAACTGGCTCGGCGTGCGCGACAACGCCTTTGTGATCGGTGAGTTTATCTGGACGGGCATCGACTACCTCGGTGAGTCCCACGCGTTTCCCAGCCGCGGCTCGAGCTCCGGCTTCCTCGACCTTGCCGGGGGCATGAAGCCCGAGTACTTCAGGCGCGCCGCCTATTGGCGCGACGACCCCGTCCTGCAGCTGAGCGTCCTCACCGGTCAGCAGCCGGCCATGCCCTGGCGGCCCGAGCCCTCCCTAATCAAATGGAATTGGCCCGCCGGGGCCTCCCTCACCGTACGGGCCCTTACAAACTGCGACGAGGTCGAGATCTTTCTCAACGGGGTTTCCCTCGGCCGCCACACTGTGTCGCATGATGTCTACGCCAGCGACTGGAAGGTCCCCTACGCCCCGGGCGTCTTGTCCGCCGTTGCCTACAAGGCCGGCCAGAAGGCAGCCTCACAGGAGCTTCGCACGGCCGGCGCCCCCGCCAATCTGAGGATCACGCCGCTTTCCTCGCCAATCGCGAGCGACGTCGCCCTTTATGACATCTCGGTGGTCGACGCGGGTGGCCAAACCGTCACGGACGCCGTGACCGCGGTCACGGTGCGTGTCGAGGGAGCCGCGCGGCTGATCGGCCTGGACACGGGCGACCTCGGCTATGGCGGATCGTTCAAGACCTCGACGCGAGACGCCTATCTAGGCCGGTTGCTTGCCACGGTCGAGCGCACGGCCCGACCGGGCACTCTTCGCATCGTCGCCACGACGCCGGGCCTGCCCGACGCCTCGCTCGGCTCCGAGTACACCCCGCCGGGCGCCGCAAACGCCGCACCCCGTTGAACGCCCCTCCACGGCCCAGCCGGCCCGATGAGCCCTTGCCTATTCCGTCGATGACTATGCCGCGCATCCTCCGCACAGCGGCGCTTGCCCTCCTCTTGGCCCAGACAGTGCAGGCGGCCGAAATGTTCGTTTACTTTGGATCCCATAGTTCTTCCCCCGGCGCGGGGTTTTCCCTGGCGCATTTCGATACCGACACCGGCGCCCTCTCAAAACCCCAGTTCCTGCTCGAGGCGAAGGAACCCGCGTTCTTCGTCTTATCCGCCGACGGGAGCCGCCTTTACACATGCAATTCCGGAACGCCCGGCGGCCTTTCCTCGTACACGGTGGAGCCGCACACGGGTCACCTCAGGCTCCTCAACCGAGTCCTGGCCGGCGGGGGCGACACAAGCTTCATCAGCCTGGACAAGTCCGGCCGCCACGTCCTTGTCGCAAACTATGACGGGGGCAGCGTGGCCGTTTTCGCCCTGAGGCCGGACGGCTCCATCGGCGACTGGACGGCCTTCGACCAGCACCGGGGCCAGAGCGTGAATCCGGTTCGCCAGACCCACGCGTATGCCCACGCCATCGTCCTTGACCCGACCGACAGGTTCGCCCTGGTCCCGGATCTTGGCGTCGACAGGCTGTACGTCTACCGCTACGACGAGGCGACCGGCGGCCTTGAGCCGAACGTGCCGGCCTACGTCCCCATCGCACCAGGCTCGGGACCGCGGCACGTGCGATTCCATCCGAACGCGCGTTGGGCTTACCTGATCAACGAGATCGCCAGCACGATTGTCGCCTTCGCCTGGGATCCCGCAGCCGGGCAACTCGCTCCGTTGCAGACCGTTTCCACGCTTCCCGCTGGCTTCAGAGGCATCAGCGCCTGCGCCGAGCTTGAGATTCATCCCAACGGTAGGTTTCTCTACGCCTCGAACCGCGGCCATGACAGCCTTGCCGTTTTCGCCATAGACCCCACCACGGGACGGCTCTCGTCGGTTGAGTTCCAATCGAGCGGCGGGAAGACGCCGCGCAACTTCGCCTTCGACCCGAGCGCGCGATGGATAATCCTCACAAACCAGGACAGCAGCAACGCGGTTGTCTTCCAGGTCGACGCCGACTCCGGGCGCGTAACCCGGACCGGGGACCCCGTCCCCGTTCCCTCGCCGTTCTGCGAGCGTTTCCTGACAATCCGCTGAAAGCCAAACCCCATTCATGAACAGAGCCTTTATTGCCGGACTCTCCCTCGTCGCCTTGGTGCCTTTGATCTGCGTGGCCTCCGACGAGGGACGCGGCCCGTCCCCCGCGGACGCGCCTCCCTCGAGAGTGTACGTGGACCTCGACCTCGGCTGGCGTTTTCACGCCGGAGACGCACCGACCGCGATGGAGCCCGGATTCGACGACGCGGGATGGCGGTCCGTGAATATACCCCATGACTGGAGCGTCGAGGGACCCTTCGACCCGGGGCTGGGAAGCGGCAACGGCTTTGCACCCGGAGGCGTCGCCTGGTACCGGCGGCACATTCGCCTGAGCCCGGCGGAGGCGGGAAAGTCCGTGACCGCCGAATTCGACGGTGTCTATGACAACTGCGAAGTTTGGCTCAACGGGTTTCTCGTGGGAGGCCGGCCCTACGGGTTTGAGAGCTTCACGTGCGACCTGACAAACCTGTTGAAATTCGGCGGCACCGACAACGTCCTCAGCGTGCGGGTTGACCACTCGCGCATTGCGGACTCGCGGTGGTACACCGGTTCTGGGATCTACCGCCATGTCCGGCTATGCGAGACCAATCCCCTTCACGTGGCCCATTGGGGGACTGCGGTGACCACCCCTGTGGTCACCCTGGATGCTGCCGTTATCCACATCGAGACGAAGGTGCAGAACGGCTCGACCGAGGCGCGGTCGTTTGACCTTGTCTCCGACGTGGTCGATTCCGGCGGCCAAATCGCAGGAAGCTCGACAACGCGGGCAACCGTGGGCGCAGGTTCCACGGAGGCCCTTTCGCAGGACGTGCGGATCCTCAGGCCCCATCTTTGGTCGATGGAGGAACCTGAACTTTACCAAGTCCGCGCCCGCCTGGCAGGACCCAGCGGTGGGGATGACGTATCGACACCCTTTGGGATCCGCTCCCTGGGGTTCGACCCGAACAGCGGATTCTCGCTCAATGGCGTCCCCGTGAAGCTAAGGGGTGTCTGCGTGCACCAGGATGGCGGCAGCGTCGGAGTCGCAATCCCCGCCCAGGTGTGGGAGCGACGCCTGCTCGCGTTGAGGGCGCTGGGCGTGAATGCCATCCGAACCAGCCACAATCCCCCGGCCCCCGAGTTCCTGGACCTGTGCGACAAGCTGGGCTTCCTGGTGATGGACGAGGCCTTTGACGAGTTCACGCCGGGAAAAAACAAGTGGATCGGGGGTTGGAACGTGGGGGTACCCAGCCGTTTCGGCTATAGCGAGCAATTCGCGGAGTGGTCGGTGCGGGACATCCAGGACATCGTGCTTCGCGATCGGAACCACCCGAGCATCATCATGTGGAGCATCGGAAACGAGATCGATGGGGCAAACGATCCCTTCACGGATCCGGTTCTCGGGAAGGACTACCGTCCCGGCAACCCGCCGGCAACGGACATGGTCAAATGGGGCCGGCCCCTGGTTGCCGCTGTGAAGCAGCTCGACCGCACCCGGCCTGTTACCGCGGCCCTGGCGAACGTGGAAATGTCCAACGCGGCCGGATTCGCGCAGCTCTTGGACGCCGCCGGATACAATTACCAGGAGTACCGTTATGCTTCGGACCACGCGAAATATCCCGACCGGTTCATCTACGGAAGCGAGAACAGCCATGCCTACGATGCCTGGGTTGCCGCCCGCGACAACCCCACCATATGCGGCCAGTTTATCTGGACAGGAGTCGACTATCTGGGCGAGGCCAGGTCGTGGCCGGCCCGGGCCAATCCGGACGGCCTCTTGGATTTATGCGGCTTTGTTAAGCCCCTCGGGCGATTCCGCCAAGCCCTGTGGAGCCAGCAGCCGATGGTCTACCTCTGCGCCGAAGAGACAGGGAGGGCCCAGGAGGCGGCAGCCGACACGAGAAGGGCTGTCGGACGCGAGTCTTGGAACTGGCAGGACGGCGTCCCCCTCACCGTGTCATGCTTCACGAATTGCCCCGAGGTGACCCTGCTCCTGAACGGGGCGCCGGTCGGCACCAGGGCTTCAGGCGATGCCCAGGATGGAATCCTGACCTGGAAGCTCCCGTTTTCCAAGGGCGTGCTGAAAGCCGTCGCAAGACGAGGCGGCAAGGAGATATGCGAATTCGAGCTTCGGACCGCGGGAGCTCCCTATCGGATCGTGCTGCACATTGACCGGACCCAGCTGGCGGCCGATGCGAAGGATGTCGCGCAGATTGAATATGACGTCGTCGACGAAGCCGGCGTGCGAATCCCCGATGCGGAGCCGGAGATCAGCTTCGAATTGTCCGGGGCCGCCCGGGTCCTGGGGATAGGCAATGGAGACGTGGCCAACAGCGAGCCCGTCACTGCGCCGACTCACCGCGCCTTCCAGGGGCGCGGGCTGGTCATCATTGAGTCAACTGGGAACAGGGGTTCGATTTCCCTGAAGGCATCGTCCGCCGGCCTTGAGCCGGCGACCATTACCCTGAATAGCCGATGACCCCTTTCCGCGGCCCGCACCGGCAGGAAGGGCTGACATCTTCGGCCGCTCAATCCCCTATCACCTCGAACTTGATCATCCCCGCCTTCACGGCCGGATCCTCCGCTACCATCGCCTCGACCTCAGACCGGCTCGCCGCATCTATGTAGAGCGTGCCCCCGGAGTCGGGCACGTACGCGGAATCAAGAGCCTCGATCTGCGCTCGCTTCCCCGCGACGAGCTTCGCCATGAAGGCCTCGTGGTCGCGTCTAGCGGATAACACGGCATCGGAAGTGGGGGGAAACCAGAAGCTCACCACGAACGAGCGCTTCCCTGGAGCCTCCCTGAACTGGTCCGTCGCCACGCCCTTCTCGGGCGCCAGGGGCTCCATCACATACATCAGGCCGCGCATGTACGACTCCGGCAGGCCCACCGAATGCCGCACGCCGGGCGTCTCCCGGTACTCCAATCCGCCCTTCACGATCCCGTGCTGCTTCAGCCGCTCGTAAAAAATCGGGATCCACTTGCGGTACTCGGTCCACTCGTTCCCCGCCGACGAGATGAAGACCCGTCCGTCCACGCCGCGCCCCGAGGCCGCAAAAGCCCGCTCCATGCCCCAGAGGTTCGTGATCGACGGGCTGTCGGCAACGTAGCCCTGGAAGAGCTGGGGCTTTGACAGCATCGCATAGAGCGCGAATAGCCCGCCCGCCGACGAGCCAAGGAGGTAGCGATGGCCTGGATCGGCGCGGTATTCGCCTTCCAAGAGGGGAAGCACCTGGGTCTCGATCATGTTCAGGAACCTCTCCGAATGCCCCTCGCCCTCATAGTAGCCGTGGAGCGTCCCGTGCCACATGTCCATGGCCCGGAGCTTCCCGTAATCGAGGTTTTCCCCCTCGTAGGAAATCCCCACCACGAGGGATTCCGGGATATGCTTCCCGTAGGCAAGGCCCGCCACGGTGGCGGCCAAACCGGAAAACGACCAGTATCCATCGGTCACCAGGACCACGGGATACCTTCTCTCCGGGTGTTCCGCGTAGGAAGCCGGCAGGCCGATATAGAGTTTGTAGAGGCGGTCCGGAACGGTACGCGGGAGGACGCGGCACAGCGTGTTCGACAGGACATAGGGCGGATATGCCGTCGCGGGCGAGGGCGCCGGGTCGGCTCCCAGGAGGCTGCCGCCGGCGAGGCAGAGCGCCGCGAGCGCGGTGGTTTTCAAGGGTGTCGTCATAGGGAGCCTGGGCCTTTCGGATGCTGGGATGGATGCATTTAGTTCGCCGGACTATTTTCCACCCGCCCAGCGAGCCCGTCCGCCTGCATTGACCAGGTATTTCATCGCCTCCTGCTGGACAACGAGTTGGGCGTCGAGCAGCCGGTCCGCCGATTGCCGGACCTCGCCGCCCTGCGGGTTCTTGCCCGCATATCCGTGCGACGGCGATTCGACCACGACCGAGAGGGCGCCGCAGTGGAAGTCGAGCGCGGTATCGAGGTTGAACACGTTCCGCGGCGCGCGAGCCGGATCCGCCTCAACGGCAGGATCGCCTGAGGCCTGCAATCCCGCCAGGGCCAGGCCCGTCTGAACCGCCCTGTAGAGGCCGTTGAACGCCGGCGTGAGCACGTCTTCCGCGACCGGCCTGAGCATCCGCGTATAATAGTTTTCCCATCCGGCGCCCGTGTGCAGGTTGAGGATCAGGTCGGGCCGCTCGCGGGCCGCAAGTTCCAGCAGCGCTTGGGTCTCCGGCTGGCGCGCTCCGAGGAAGTCATCATGCATGATATTGATCCCGTTGTCGTTCGGATAGCCCCCGGGGAACTGCGTGCGGGACATATCCAGCGGGATGAACACCTTGCACTCGGGCCACCCGATCAATCTCCCGTCGGGCCAGCCGCCGGTGTTCATGTATTGGGCAATCGTTCCGTCCGTCCCGCGAAACGCCTCGATCCGCAGCGGCACGCGCGCCCGGCCGTCCACGTTCACGATCGGGATCACGATGAGCCGGTCGATCTGGCCCGCCGCGGCGACTATCTCCGGCCAGGGCCGCCCCCGCAGGTCCTTTCCCGTCTCGAGGACGGAAAGGAGGTTCACGAGGCCCACGATGCCCTCAAATTCCCCCCCGTGCACCGACGCCATCGCCAGGTAGACCCTCTTGTCGAAATCGGGCCCGAAATACGCGCGCATGGCGCCCGCCCCAATGGCCCCGGAAAACGTCGTCGTGCCCTTCCCTTCGCGGGCGTGGCCATAAATCACCGCCCGGATCGGCCGCCCCCCCGCACTCGCGCCAATCACCTCGACCTTCCCCGTGCGCACGCGCTCCCGGAGAAAACCCGCCACTCCGTCGACGGTGCTGACCCAGAAATCCGGCGGGTTGGGGGCCTCCAGCAGGTAATCGCGCGGAATACTCGGATAGGCCCTCGGCGGCGGTCCCGAATCCCCTGCGCCGCACAGACGTGTCCCGATCCCGCAGGCGAGAATAAGAACCGCCAAGCCTCTGGGCCCAACCCGCACGTCTGCCATTTTCATCCTGAATAGACGCAATGGTGGCCCGAGACGGATGCAACCAAGAACCCCCTCCCGAGGAGAAAACGGCCTTGATAGGGATCATGGGCTGCGGGCCCGGTCCTAAAATCCAGCCACGGATGGTTTGCGTCCGAATGTGGACCTATCAGCCGCGCAAGATTTGGAACAGGGATAAGCGACCGGGCGGTGTTGTGCGGCTGTCCGAGAACTCAGATCCTGTGTCCCTTATTGGCTTTGGAGCCATGTCTGCTAGAACCCCGCAACACCCTACCCCCATTATTGATTTCGGGCGACGGACCGATCAACCAAACCGCAGCTAATCGACGGGGCAAATTCCCATCAGGCCATGAAAACGACTAAACTCTTACCGAACCTCATCGTGGCATGGATAACCATGTCCGCCATCGCATGTTTCGCCGAAAACCCAGCCAACGTCGGTGTCAACGAGACGGTCATCCGCAAATATTACTCCGCCTACGAGAAAAAGGACTGGCATATGCTGGAGCTGATTCTCGCTGACGATTTCACATTCACCAGCCCAGCGGGCGACGATCATATAAATTTGAAGCTATACAAGGAGCGGTGCTGGCCAAATGCGGGCAACACCCGAAAGTTTGATTTGGAAAAGGTGATGATCGCTGGAGATGATGCCTATGTCACCTACAACGGCTGGACCAACGACGGCAGGTTATTTCGGAACACGGAGCGCTTCAAACTAAGGGATGGGAAGATAATTGAGAACGAGTGTTTCTTTGGAACTGGCGTGAGTTTTCCCAACAATAAGGCGAAAGGATAATTCCTGCGTCTTGGTTGTGCCTTCGAGTCGCATTATTAGGCGACGCCCTAGATCTGCTGGCTACCTCAGCCATACTGCATGCGTTCCTAATCCCACCGTTCTAAAACCGGTCCTATTTGGCACAACGGCTTTTGCTAGTGCAAGAAGCTAAGCGTTCAACTCTAATGCGGTGTCCCGACAGTGCCGGCATATCGTGATAAGATGGTCGATAGCAGGGTTAGTAGATTGAATGCGGCATGCATTCCCCAAGTGGACAATATTGCGCTCAAAATCGAGCATTCGCAGAACTTGATATAGGTGAATGCCAAGTACGAGCCACAGATTAGGCCGGCGGTAATTCCGGTAGGAATGCTCAACATAAAATGCGCAGTGGCAAAACCTCCTACTGAAACCAGGAGTTGCCCAAGTTTGGGCAATTTAAAGGCCTTAGCCACGGCAACGAGGAGCGTCTGAAACAACAAAGTCTCGCAGAAGGGACCACAAATTAAAATCAGCATGACAATTCCAAGCGGACCAAAATTGTCTAGATCTGTACGCCGGGAGACGTGAATCGGCAGCACTGCCATGGACTCCCATATTAGCCACCCAGTGCCGCCAGAGAGCGCCACGCCTTCCAACCCGACTCGCCAGGCAAATGACCAGCCCGACATAGAGTAGAGCCTCAGGTAGTGATTTCTGAATGCAGAAGACATTTGGCTCATGCCAGTTTGATCGTCCTTGAATTGTATGCGTTCAAGTTTAGCGCCGCGGATTATCGCGGAACGTGGCGGCAGGTTGCAAGCGAGTGTCCGATAGAGGACCGTTTTTAAAACGGTCCTTTTTCGTACACTATGGATTGTCGCGCTTGCGGCCTTCCGTGTGAATCAGAGTCCCATTCGAGCCACCCAATGAGCCGGACTGGATTGATTGTGCAGGAAGAACGCATGGTGCAGGCGTCGGATCCCTCGATAATTTCTTATTCAACCTCCAGTTTCTTAATCCTCGCTTATTTGGCCCGCGACCACGGAGCCCCGGCGGTCCATCAGCAAGAACGCTCCGCTAACCATGACACATATCCACCCGAATAGGTCGCCAATGTGTGTGTAAAGTGTCGGCACACGATCGCCAATTTTCATTTTCGCGAGCAAGAGACTTCCCGGCATGGCGCCACTTTTTCGCTCCGCCAAGACCCGTCCATATGCATCGCTGACCGTCAGCAAGCCTTCGCGCGAGGAACGAACCACCGAGTAACCATTCTCCACGCCTCGCGCGACGGTGGTGCGCGCCTCAAGCCACGCGTCCAAATAGGCGAAATCCCATGCCGGCACCAGCATCACGCAGGCCTGAAGCTTTCCGTACGCACGACCAAGGGCTGCAAAGTGCATATCCTTGCAAACCGCGAGCCCGTAGGTTTGCCCATCGATTTTGTGAACTGCGTAATCGCTCCCGGAACTGTACTGGTCGCGGCGCTCGGGAGGAGCCATGTGATGCTTTTGATAACTGGCCGCAAGCGCACCCTCATTTGTAAATAGCCATGCCAGATTGACTCGGCTCTTGCCGTCTTCAATCCCCACGCCTGCTTCAAGCCAGACGTGATTTCGGCCTGCCATCTCGCCCAAATGCTGCTGCCATCGTTGGGCCAATATGGGTGTCAACATCGCCACTTTTTCAGGAAGCACAATCACTTGAGCCCCGCGCCCAGCCAGAGAGACCACGCCCCTGTCGTACTCTTTCAGGATATTTGAGGAATACCCTGCAGATGCCTTCAGCCCGATTGCATCGTCAACAGCTATTAGCCCAAAGATGGTTTCCTTGCCATCGACCGGACGCCGCAATCTCGCAACGCCGTAGCCGATCGACCCAAAAAGCAACAGAATCGCAGTCGCATAGGCAATCCAGCCATTCCGCAACTTGCCCCCTTGGGAAATTGCCACCGCTAGCGTTGAAGGGATGAGCGCAATGAGAAACAACACACCTCCGACACCGAACAACGATGCAATTTGCAAAACCGGTAATACATCCGATTGGGAATAGGCCAAGCTGGCCCAGTTGCCATCAGGTAGGAATGCCGCCATCAAAGTGTCCACAGCCACCCACAGCACGGGATAGACAAAGGCCACCCACCAGGCCTTGTGGCGATCCACCAGGCGCCGCGACGCCAGGACTACGAATACCCAAAGCCAAGCTTGTACTGCCACGACGGCGATCGCGGCAGCCAGGGGCATGACCACCCTGTAATAGTGAAAGTTCGAGCTGATTCCAATGATCGCAGCCAAAGCCACGATCCAACGCGCGTTCGCCTCATCGAAACGAAACGCCAACAGCAGCAATGGAACAGGTGCTAGCCAGGCTAGCCACCAGACGGGATCCAGTCCCAGGACAAGGCGCAAGAGCAGGCCCGTGGCTATAGACGCGAGGATTTGGAAGGAGCGGATCTTGATTTCGTGGCTCAACACAGATTCCATTTCAGATGAAGCCCATTTGGGCCACAGCGTAATTTCGATTTGGCATCGAAACGCGTTCGCATTCGTCGTTGAGCACATCGACTCTCAGCCACCAAAATGTCACGCAATGCATCAATCAGCCCGCGCGCAGTGCTGAAATGGGACTGATTCGAGTCGCCCTAAGGGCCGGCAAGAGGCAAGCAAAGGCGCCAACCGCGACGAGGAGCGTGGCAATTCCACCAAAAATCAATGGATCGTGCGCCGTTACGCCAACGAGCAGGTCTTGCAGGACGCGGGTCAGAGCAATCGACCCAAGGATGCCGAGAACCACGCCGAGTGCCACCAGTCGGAGACCACCCTTTTCCGGACGCGTGCCGACTTTTCGGCTACTTCCTATCGGCCTCGCAATGCTCTTCTGGTAGCCCCAAGCCTGATCGCGCGAAAAAAGAGTGCCCTCGAGCGATTTTTTGAATCCGGCGGGCGCCAGATTGCGTAATAGGCATCATATACAACAATCCGTTGAGCCCCATAACCACTCAGGTCAAAATGAAGGCCTGTTCCCGGACCATTCGGCTTCGATTCAAAATCTGGCTCTTCTGTGCGTGTGCCACCTTCTCAGCGTTCCAACCCGTGGCCGTCGCGGCCGACCCTGTCGTGGGGATAACCGCGGTTTCGTCCAAGGCCACCAAGGACTATTCGCGGACGAGGCTAGCCGACGGCTCCTACCAGTCGGAACTCTACGCCTTCGGGGAAGGCGGATACTGGGGAAGCCAGCTGAGCGACGTTTCGATCGACAAGCTGAAATTCCTGGATATCGCGAGGGTCATCGCCCCTCCCTTGGCCGCCAAGAATTACCTCCCGAGCAAGGACCCCAACAAGACGACCCTTCTCATCATGGTATACTGGGGAACGACCACGGTGCCCCCGCCCGTCGAAGACGACCCTCTCTATCAGAATTACCAACAGGCAATCTCCCAATCTGGCATTCTGCTGTCGCAAAGAAGCGGCGAGCCACAGGCCGTACAGGATATCCTCACCGATGAGGCAAACAGCGTCCTCACCGCAGGCCTTAGGCAGCTTTCGGTCGCAAACCACGACCGCGACGTGCTCGACTTTAAAAACGCATCAATGCTCGGATACGACGCCGACGGGCTCATCGGCACCGAGTTTGGGAAGAATGTGGAGCACACCGCGCTCGGCACAACCTACAAGGACGAGGTCAGTGAAATTGAGGACAACAGGTACTTTGTCGTCCTCATGGCCTATGACTTCCAACTGCTCTGGAAAAAGAGGCAGCATAAGCTCCTTTGGGAAACTCGCTTCAGCATAAACGAGAGGCACAATCATTTTGACGCGGCGCTGCCGGCCATGGCGGCGGAGGCATCAAAATACTTCGGGGAGAACACGAAGGGCCTGGTACGCAAGGAGGTCCGAGAGGGCCAGGTAAACATTGGCGAGGTCAAGTCGCTTGGCGAGGTCTCCCCTCCGGGGAAATAGGCCCCGGGGCGCATCACCCCGCGGATACGCGGACGTCAAGGCGCCGACGCCGGGAACCCCGCCTTTCGGGAACACCAGGCCGGATTGAGCCAATCCGCGCCCCCCCTGCGGTGTTTCCGCCCTTGGCAGCTCCCCTTCCAAGGGAACCGGGAAGGCAGGCGTGGCCAAACGCCGACTTACCTCGAAGAACGCACCCTTCATAACCCCGGCGCTCCCCCATTTCCGGACACAAGTGCCGCGTTGGGCCCAAAACCTCCTACGCCTCCCTGATCAGCTCAGTCCTGTATTTGGGAGCGAGAGCTAAGGCCTTCTGAATAAACACAGATTGCTCCTTCTCGTTTAACTCCGGAGGCGGCGAAGTGCGGGTGGCAACTGGAACTCCGAGCTCTATGAAGTAATTTTCCGGGCCCGCCGGAGAACAGATGCAGATCATGCGAACAGGGAGCTTCGAGACATTCTGGAATCTATGCGGCGCATTGGCCGGAATGTTTATAGTTTCCCCGGCCCTTAGGCTCATTCTGCGACCGCGAAAAGTCGCATCCAACTCCCCTTCCAGGATAATGAAGGTTTCCTCGAAATCATGCCGGTGAAGGGGAGGCCCGCCGCCAGGGGGGACGTGCATATCGATCACACTGAATCGACCTTTGGTATCGGCCCCTGAAACGGTGATGGTGTAGGTGCCGCCAACCAGGCCGATATGGGGAAGGCTGCCACTTTTCTCCGGCTGCGAATAGCGGAGCGTGCGGCTCAGATCATCCGCGGGAATTTTTGGTGCCATGTCTTTCATTTCGTTTCCTTTCAATTCTTCGATGGGTTTCTAATTCGGCGAAGATTGGACCGAGTTAGGGATTCTTCTTTTTGAAAAGTATCGCGGCGACAACCGCCATGTAAAACGCTGTTCCCCAGTGGATATAGATCGGGGGAGCGAATCCGAGGCGGGCCAGAATCACCAGCCCGTCGGAGATGGGGATGAAGATTGCGATGGCATAAAGCGTCGCCGTCGTGCGCCGGTCTCCCCGCAACAGGAATGGCAGGATGGCGAGACCCGAAAAGATGTCGCGAATCCCCTTGATCCACATGAAGGGAAATGCGGCCGGGTCGTGGATTGGAATGCCGTAGGCGGTTGAGGCCCCAACCGGGTTGAGGATGAAGTTAATGCCGACGGCGATGATCCCAATCGGCACCAGGAGCGTGCACCAGAATAGCGGTGAGTTCTTCTTTAACGTGGAGGTATCAATGGTTGTCGTCATGTTGGTTTCCCTTTCCTTTTCTCTGTGCCCGCCACTTCGGCGAAACTTGGGTTAAAGGAGTGAGGATTGTTGATTCAGCATCCTACGATGTGCGGTTAGGAGAATGGGTACTCGAAGCGTCCCAAGCGGTGAGGAGAACAAGTGCTCCGATGACTAGAATTGCGGTTATCATATGGCAGTGTTGTTGGGCCTTCGCTTTGTTGGATTCGCCTGTCTTGCGCCCAGAATAACACCGGATCGTTTCACCCGGAATGACTTTGTTCTTCCTGGACTGATTCCTTTTTGGTATCAGCTTCCGGCATGGAGCTGAGGCATCTCAGGTATTTCGTCGCCGTGGCGGAAGAGTTGAACTTCCGAAAGGCCTCGGAACGCCTGAGGGTGGCGCAACCTGCGCTCAGCCGGCAGATTCAGGACCTGGAGGCCGACGTCGGGGCAAAGCTGCTTACTCGCAACACGAGCAGCGTCCGCCTAACCGATGCGGGAGCAGCATTCCTTGTTGAGTGCCGGTTGACCCTTGGCCAATCGCAACGTGCCATTGCCGTCGCGCGCGATGCCGCAAAGGGCCTGCGTGGGCGGATCAAAGTGGGATACCTTGCGCCGCTCCTGACGGGATTCATTCCGCCGGCCCTGAGCGCATTTGGATCAAAGTACCCGAACGTGGATATCAGCATGGTCGAACTGTCTAACCCGGAACAACTCGAGGCTCTGGATTCGGGCGCCATCCAGGTTGGGTTTGGAGTCAAGGAGTCAGCGACGCCTCTCCCAAGGGCCTTCGACTCGAAGGTTGTCGGGCGGACCCCATTCATGGCTGTGGTGGGAAATCGGCATCGTCTTGCTACAATGCGAAAGGTTCCGCTCGCAGAGTTAGCCCGCGAGCAACTCTTGGCCTTAGCCTTGACCAAGGGCGATGCTCCTCATTTGGACGCGATCCGGAGGCTCTTGACTCAACGGGGAATTGAAGCCCCTCAAATACGCGCGATCGAGGGGGCGGAGACGTTCCTTGCCACGCTGGAAGGTGGCCTTGGTGTGTCCCTTATGGGAGCGACGGGCAGCCTATCCAGGGGCAAGGGGTTGATTTTCAAAGCTCTAAAGGAGACCGGTGGGGATCTGATGATCGAGTTGCGCGTGGTTTGGCGGAAGGGCGACGTGTCAAACCTGGTGAGCAACTTCATCGACCTTCTGATTGCCGCCAATGGTTTGGTGAAACCTCGACCTTAGGGATCCCTAGGAATTAAGCCAGGAAGCGCGAAAAGTTCAACCGAACCACCACAGCTGATTAAACCGGTCCGAGGATGGGTGGATCATTGCCGAAAATCCACCGATATTAGCGCACGATAGAATGAGGCCGAATAGGTCATCGTGGACCAACAATGTATCTGCGACAAAGGAGGCTTTTTTTGGCTCGGAATAGCGGAATCTCGGACATTGGTTGTCCTTAATTCGGCCGGTTGCACCCCAAAATCCATGAACCCACTTTCCCGCCGGATCTCATCCTATTGGCTGCCTCTGATCCGGACCGGCGGGTTGTTTCCAATTCTTGGAATATTCGCTTCTTCTTGCTTAGCCCAGGGACCGGAGCTGGTTGACGTCGGCGACCACAGGCTGGAGATCGCACGAAGTGGTAGTGGCTACCCCACGGTCGTTTTGGAAGAGGGTGCTGGTGGGACCATTCAAGCGTGGAGTAATATGCTTTCGCGCGTTGGTGAGTTTACGTCCTGCGTTACGTACGCCCGGGCTGGCCGGGGAGCTTCCGATCCAGCAAAGACGCCGCGCACATTAGCCGCGGTTGCAGAGGATCTTAATGTATTGCTGGCGCGGTCCGGTAACGAACCGCCGTATGTTCTCGTCGGCAGCTCACTTGGAGGGATCTACGTCCGAGCCTTTGCGACCATCTACCCAAAGGAGACTGCTGGCTTGGTACTGGTCGATGGCAGCAGCGAGCGGCAACAGGCCGTTTTCGATCGCCACGAAGGCATCGGACCGCAACTTCGCGTTCTTTTGGACAAGCATGCCCAGCCCAAAACGAAGGATGAGAAGGCGGCGGCCCAAGAGTTCGATGGGCTTAGTGAGGTGCTGGCGACCGGCAATCTCGGCCTTTCTGGAACTCTTCCAAATCTTCCGATGGTCGTCATATGCTCAACGCGGCCCGACAACGGCCCCGAAGTCGAAAAATTCTGGCGGGCAGCTCAGACTGAGGTTTTTGAATCGACCACCCACGGTATGCTCATTGTCACAGACAAGAGCGGTCACGGGATTCAAGGAAGTTAACCAGATTTAGTTATTAATGCGATTCGCTGGGTGGTCGATACCGTTCGCGCCCAGAATACTGCCTCCAAGCGCTTTGTTTCGGCTCCGAGGGAGACGCTTCAAAGGTACGCGGGTGTTTACCGCTGGAGTCCGACGCAAAAAGTAGAATTCAGGGAGCTGAACGGGCTATTCCTCCTAAGAACCCAGGAGGGCATAACGATCAGACTCGAGGCATTGTCTTCAAAGGAGTTTCTTGCTCCAGATTATGGGATCACCTTCGTTTTTTCACCACCTGTTGGCACAAAAGGAGCGACAGTCGCTTTCCGCAAAGTAAACGGTGACGGCATCGAGGCTACTTGGGTTGATGAACGGCTCGACGATCCGCCTACGCCATATGTACTAATCGACAAAAAGATTTTGGATGAAATGGCTGGCACCTATGAATTTGAGCCGGGGTTTGAGGTAACGATTAGGCACGTTGGGCCAGCGTTGACAGAACAAATAATGGGGCAGTCCGTTACGGACCTGGTCGCGGATACGGCCACGCGCTTTTATGCGGAGCAGGGAACGGCGGTTTTCGAGTTCAAGTTGAACCCAAACGGGCAGATTGAGGGCTTGGTTCTGCTACAGGCGGGAGTAAGAGTTCCTGCAAAAAAGAAGCGCTAAGTTGTGTCCATCTTCGAATCGCCGGCTGTAATTCGATTTTAAGACGGAGTGCAGGAAGCTATCGGCCCGCCTCAGAAAGAAACCCTTTCTTTAAACGCTGGGACGCATTGAAGGTCGTGGAGATAAGGTTATTCTCCAGACCGCTGATGAGTTGACCAGCGTCCAAACGATAGTCGTCATCGAAATGGCTCCAATGTTCGCCAATTCTTCCACTAGCCACTGCCCTCGTAGGATTGACCTTTCTATCCGACGCCCGCTGCGGGTACGTCGCGTGCGAGGCACGAGGCGCGCCATTGTTGGCACGGATAGCCTCAACGTTTGGCTAGGTAAATAAACCCATGTTGCGTGATTGGAAGGAGTCAGACTTTGAGCCGTTTGCGGAGATGAACTCTGATCCAGAGGTCATGCGCTACTTTCTGGCACCAATGACGCGAAGTGAATCTTTGGACACCTTTAGTCGGTAAGCGTCCGGTCAGGCGCCTCGTAGTCGGTTGATCGAAAGTCCTGTAAGCTGCGGCGATGGAAACGATCGCAGCAGAGCTGGTGGAGACGGGGGC
>Ga0302319_10004482_pt1 | contig 28668 bp, 26 predicted proteins | sample Bog_T0_2_FD_203319 | JGI IMG/M metagenome (GOLD analysis project Ga0302319, IMG submission 203319) | Peat permafrost microbial communities from Stordalen Mire near Abisko, Sweden - Bog_T0_2 | ecosystem: Environmental > Terrestrial > Soil > Wetlands > Peat | place: Sweden: Abisko, Stordalen Mire... | reverse complement strand
GCGTATGCCATCTGTTGATTGGCAATTATCATTTTGCACTCGATTACGGGTGTGTGCACCCCGACATGCCTCTTGGCCGCAAGCATCTCCGTCGAAGCCGTGACGCCCCCACTGGTGGGTTTGGCCTATAAAGAACTACATCTATTCTGCGGACGAAGCTGCGGGAAGTCAAATGACGCCCGAAGTTACCCATTGATGATGCTTCCTGGTCCCGCCCTACGGCGCACAAGGCTGCGTCGAACTTCCGACGAGAATCGTGATAGGCGCCGAAATAACCGATTTGGTGGGATCCGTGACCGACGTTGCCGTGATCGTAACCGTGTTGCCCACGGGAACGGTCTCGGGCGCTTCATAGCAGGTCGGAATCGTGCTCGCGATCTTCACCGGATTGAATAATCCGCAACTTCCCGATGGAGCGCACGTAAAGTCCACACCGCCATTCTGCGGATCATTCGCAACCGCTGCCGTTATGCCAACGGTGGATCCCGTGTTGATCGAAGTCGGGGGCGTCGAAAAGAACGTCACGACAATCGCAGGCGCTTGATATTTTGGATCACCGCAGCCAACGAAACCCGCTACGGCAGCCAAGGCAAGAGTTGCCAAGGCAATCAACACTTTCGATTGCAGAGAGTTCATGGAATCGTTTAATCGGATTCGCAATGGGAGAGTCTAGCATGGCCGGGACGTGCGCGATGAGAAGTTCCGGCCCGTCATCCATCCCCCTGGACGTTCTACGGGTTCGCTCTCCGCCGGATTCGACACAAATTGTTTACAAATTTCTGACCTCGGCTTGACACTAATGGCGTCGCGTGACGGTACCATCGTCGGCAACTCCGATCGAGTACAAGTTGCTGACAAATCCGCTAATTCCGATTAAGGATCGAACCATGAAAAACAGTAAGTCTCCGCTCCTCGGGACCGTAGGTGTATTTGGTCTGGTTTGCGCATGCTCTTTGGTTAGTCCCATCACGGCCTCGGCTGAGCCGCCCGTCGAACGGGGCGATGTCGCGCAAGTGGGTGCCGGCACAACCTTCGTCAACAGCCAATTTGGCGGAAGCATTTTCGGCTTCGACATCGACCAGAACGGCACCGAAGGCGTTCTAACGGAAGGTCAGCTCTTACCTAACGGCAAGACGTTGGCCGCAGTGGAAACCTTTGATCAGGCGACCGGAAAGATTCTGAAAGTGGTACAGAAGACAGAGAACAACGGCGACTTTTTGACCGAAGGAGTTGTGGGAACAAGCATCGGGCTTGTCGAGCACGAGGAAGTGACGCACGGGATCTATGTGACCAACCGCGTCTACGAAGAGTTGAGTCCCTTAGACAAGAATAAACGAGCGGGCACATGGAAGCCGCCACTTACTGTGAAGGACATCATTCTGGGGGTGAGCCGCACCCAGGGCTTCGCGACCACGGCAGTGTTTTACTTTCAGAACGGCCAGTTTACCTCTTCTGTCTTTGGCTCAAACGTAGGCGCGAACACCTTTGGACCAATTGTCAATCTCACCGATCAGCTTTTTGGCTCTGGCTACTCTCCCGTGATGGCCTATGACACTGTGACCAACGAGGCAGTGATTGCGACTTCGACGGGAGCGGTCGGCGGTCCAGCACCGCAAATTGCGCTGGCCAATCTCACCACAGGTGACGTGACGCAGTTCACTGGCATTCCAGAGCCGCCACTGGGGCCGGGTTCTGTCAACGGGATCGCCGTCGATTCAGAAGACGGAATCGCCGTCACTGCCACCGAACTGAACGGCAACATTACCTTCTACGACTTGGCCAAGAAGACGGGTTTCCTGGTGGCTTTGCCGGATGCGGGACAATTGACCAGCGGGACCGATGTGGAGTTCGATCCCGTCAACAAGCTGTTCTTTGTGGCGCAGGAGGTCTCAGGCACGGCTCCAGGCAGCAGCATCCAGGTCTATGACACCAAGGGGAATTTCGTCGAGTCGCTGAACGGTTTCAATTTCTCCGACGACTCGAGTGTGATCGGGACCTACATCGCATTGAATCCAGGCAATCGCACGGGATACATCAATAGTGCCGGCCCGCAGGGGACGCAGGGTGGCACGCTGCAGTCGTTCACCTATTAGAGACTGCGGAGGCGATTGATCAAGTCCGGGAGTTAGTATCGGGCTGAGGGCTACTCCTCTGCTTGCCCGCGACATTCTCTTCACCGATTTCCCGGGTCATTCGGTAATCCGGCCATTGACTTCACTTGAACCGAGCCCCCATCGGCGATCTCGCTTTGTCAATAAATTGTCAATTTGATGTCACTTTATCCCCCGAAACACGTCATTAACTCAATATCACGCTACAGTTTAGGCTATGATTCATGCCAATTATGGCGTCGGGGGCCTTGTGAACAAGAATGGACTTTCAGCCGCAACAGGAACGCTAACCGTGGAGATGGCTCCCTCGAGTTCCGAGCGCATTTTGGTGATTGAGGACGATCGTGCCGTGCAAAAAGCCTTGAAGCGCCTCTTTGAAGCCGAGGGTTTCACGGTCGATGTCGCCGGAAATGGCGCGGTCGGTCTGGAAATGTTTCGCGCTGCTACGCCCTCCGTTCTCGTTCTAGACCTCAGTCTTCCCGGCACGCCCGGCCAGGACGTCTGTCGTGAGATCAGCCAGGCCGCCCCCTCGCTGCCCATCATCATTCTCAGTGCGCGTACCGAAGTGATGGATAAAGTCCTCCTTCTCGAATTAGGTGCGCATGATTACGTGACGAAACCCTTCAGCCCGCGTGAGCTATTAGCCCGGGTCCGGACCGCGATGCGCCGTTCCACCCGCGTCCCCTTGACCGAAACCTTCACCTTCGCCGACGTGAAAGTCGATTTCACGAAGATGGAACTGTGGCGCGACGGCCTTCCCGTGCAATTGACGGCGCAGGAGTTCAAGGTTCTTCGCTTCATGATTCAAAATGCCGAGCGGGTTCTTTCCCGTGAAGAGTTGCTGAATTTTGTCTGGGGGTATCAGAATTATCCCAGCACGCGCACCGTCGACAACCACATCTTGCGCCTGCGCCAGAAACTGGAGAGAGATCCTGCCAATCCGCTCCACTTCCGGACCGTGCATAGTTCAGGTTACAAATTTGTACCGTAGAAGTTGTCGTTGCTCGTGTGGTGACGGGCGTCTCGCCCGTCCGGTGCTGCGCATGACGTGTCGCTTGCAGTGGCAGTCGCTCTGTGCCGGCACGCCAAATTCTAAAAGGGGAGAAATCGAGGCTTAACCATGGGTGGAATTCGGTTGCGGACCAAGTTCCTCCTTTCCATGGTCGCAGTATCGGCCGCGCTCACCTTCACCACTCTCCTTGTCGTTCGCAATACCGTCCAACAGGAAGTCCGGCTGGGCATCCATCGCGATCTGCAAAATTCCGTTTCCGCCTTCCACAACTTTCAAGAACAACGCGAGATTACTCTGGAACGCTCGGCCGCGCTCCTCGCCGACCTGCCCAACGTGCGCGCCCTCATGACCACGCACGATCCCGCAACCATCCAGGATGCCTCGCGAGATCTTTGGAAAATCGCCGGCAGCGACCTCCTTCTGCTTGCCGATTCCTCAGGACGCGTGATGGCTCTCCAAGCCGCGCCGCAAGAAATTACGCTTCACCAGGGTCAAGAGTTCTTCGCGCACGCCGTCGCCCGCGAAGAGACCCATCATTGGTGGTACGTCGAAGGCCACCTCTACGAAGTTTTCCTGCAGGACATTTACTTCGGTCCCGCCAGCCGCCAGCAGGTCCTCGGATACCTCCTCCTCGGTTACGAGATCGATGACCACTTCGCTCGCGAACTCAGCCGCGTCGCGGCCAGCGAAGTTGCCTTTCGCTATGGCGATACTCTTGTTCGTAGCACGCTCAAGCCTTCCCAGGAATCCGAACTGCTTCACGTCGCGCCCAGAACCGCCGCCGGTCACTCTCCGCAAGGAGATCAAATCTGGCTCGGCGGCGAGCGCTTCTTGGCCACCGCCGTAGATCTGCCAACGCCCGGTTCTCCTGCTTTGAATCTCTGGGTCTTGAAATCGTTCGATCAGGCAACGGCCTTCCTCAGCCGCCTCAACGAGCTCTTGCTCGGGCTCGGCCTGACCGCTGTGTTGGCCGGCACACTTCTCGTGTTTCTCATCTCGCACACCTTCACGCGCCCCCTGGAGAATCTTGTCGCTGGAGTGCGCGCACTCGAACAGGGCGACTTCGCTTATCCCCTGCATGCGCAAGGCGGAGACGAAGTCGCTGAAGTCGCGGTGACCTTCGACCGTATGCGGAAAAATTTGCAAAGGACACAGCGCGAATTGCTCGATGCCGAGCGCCTCGCCACGATCGGTCGGATGGCGAGTTCCGTCTCTCACGATCTGCGCCATTCATTGGCCGCCATCATGGCCAACGCCGAGTTCCTTTGCGAAAGCAACCTTACCCCCGGCCAGCGCGAAGATCTTTACGCTGAAATCCGAATTGCCGTCAACCAGATGACTGAACTCATCGAGTCTCTGCTAGAGTTTTCGCGAACCCGCGAATCGTTGCGCCCCTCCTTCGGAGACGTTCGCTCCGCCATCGATCGCGCCGTCCAGGGCGTGACGGCGCATCCCGAATTTCAACGCATCCGTTTTCGCATCACAGGAGAGGGCTCTACCGAAGGCTGGTTTGATTTCAAAAAACTCGAGCGCGCTTTGCTGAACCTCTTGCTCAATGCGAGCGAGGTCGTCCCCCCGCAAGCCGGCAAAATCGACATCGGCCTCAGACGCGTCGGAGACAATCTGGAAATCCGTATCGCCGACAACGGCCCCGGAGTAGCGGAAGCGATTCGTGACCGTCTCTTCGAGCCCTTCGTGAGTCACGGCAAGGAAAACGGCACCGGCATGGGTCTGACCGTGGTCCAGAAAATTGTTCAGGATCACGGTGGGGACGTCACGTTGGAACAGACCTCGTCCTCTGGCACGACGTTTCGCATTAACCTGCCGCTCGCTCCATCAGCCGAAACTATTTTGACGGGACGCCACGCAACGTGAGGTACAGCGGGAAGGGAACGACTTCAACTCGTTGCATAAACGCGAGCGAATGAACCGCGTTCTTAAGGCGCTGCGCAATTCCTCGTACTGTGTATCGGCAAAAGCAAAAATACATCGCACCAGACCGGCAACTTGGCAGGAGGGCAGTATGAGAGCGGCTAGGCTCCCACGATTCACATTATTACGATGGCTGGTTGCTGTAGTCATCATGGTCTCATCGACCTTCGCGCAACAAAACGCAAAGCCGCCCGCTCTCGCCGCGAACGAAAACTCTTCGGCCAATTCGCTCCGCGAGCTGCGCGAGCAAGTACGTGAGCTCCAGGCAGCCGTCGCTGAGATGCGTTCCGATTGGCAGCAATCTCGCTCCGAAACTGCGGAACTGCGCCGCGAGCTCGATCAACTCCGCGCTTCCAGCCCCCCGCGCCCTGTCATCTCGCGCCTCGCGCTGGCCAACTCCGCGAACGCAAGCGCCGAGTTCGAATCCGCCAATCCGGTAACCACCGTCGCCATCGCGGACAACTATGCAGCCGCGAAAAATGAAGATCAAACTCCAAACGAAGCTCGGAAAGAGAGCGGTCACGACGCCAGCCTCGAAGAAGAATACCAATTACTCAGTGGAAAAGTAGACGACCAATATCAGACGAAAGTTGAAAGTGCCTCTAAATATCGTGTCCGCCTGTCGGGTATCGTCTTGATGAACTTGGCCAGCACTCAAGGCACAGTCGATAGCATCGATCTTCCGACACTCGCGTACCCGCATCAGCCGGGCGATTCCGGAGGCAGCTTCGGCGCAACTCTGCGTCAATCGCAGATCGGTTTCGAAGCCTTTGGTCCGATAGTTGCCGGGGCCAAAACCCGCGCTGACTTGCAACTCGACTTGGCCGGCGGTTTCCCCTCCGTTCCAAACGGCGTCAATTCGGGCCTGCTCCGACTTCGCACCGCCACCATGCATATGGACTGGTCCAACACCTCAGTCGTCGTCGGGCAGGACAGCATCTTCTTCTCACCCAACTCGCCCACGTCGTTTGCTTCGCTAGCCGTGCCCGCGCTCTCCTCTGCCGGTAATCTCTGGGGATGGATCCCGCAAGTACGAGTAGAACATCGCATCGCGGTTGGCGACCAATCCACCTTGCTTTTTCAAGGAGGAATTCTCGATCCCGTAACCGGCGAGGTACCGGCCTCCACTCCCGGAACTCAAGGCGGCTACTACCGCCAAGCCGGACCCGGCGAAGCCTCACGCCAACCCGCCTATGCCACGCGCACGGCGTGGACCCGCAATCTCTTCGGCCAGCCCTTGCGACTTGGAGTGGCAGCGTTCTACAGCCGCCAGAATTACGGTTTCAGTCGCAACGTTGACGGTTGGGCGGCCATGACGGATATCGAGCTTCCCTTGAGCAGCCGTTTCTCTCTGAGCGGAAAACTCTATCGCGGAAAAGCGCTCGGTGGACTCTACGGCGGCATCGGCCGCAGCGTCTTGTTCAGCGGCGATCCCACATTACCCACTACGCAAATTCAAGGATTAAACTCTGTCGGCGGTTGGGCGCAATTGAAATATCGGCCCGCGAATAAATGGGAAATCAACGGCGCCTTCGGCATGGATAATCCCTACGCCAGCGACCTCGAATATTTCCCCTACTCGCAGTCCTACGGCGATCCATCGCTGTCAAGAAACAAAGGCAGCTTCGGCAACGTGATTTACCGTCCTCGCTCCGACCTTTTGTTCTCCGCCGAATATCGCCATATCACCACCTACACCATCAGCAACGGTTCCAGCGGCGCGGGGCAGCTGAATCTGGTGATGGGGGTACTCTTCTAGTAGCTTTCAAACTTCGCGTGCCGAACTCGCGGCAACCGACCGCCAGAGCGCAGCAAGACGTTAAACTGAGTTGGTCAATGATGAACTAATCCGACGAATCATGAAGCCGATGAGCAGGAACCAGATCCCAATTCGCGTGGCGACTTTGTTGATCGCGATGTCACTACCGACCGGCGCGATCGGATCCTATGCGCAGACAGCTGCTACCGTCCGCGGCCGTGTCGAAGTCGCCGGCCGGGTGAACGCAAAATCGAAGCACGCTTCCATTCCCGAAACTGTCGTATGGCTCACGCCGCTTCCTGCGGCCTCCGGTGAAAACTCATCAGCCTTGCCTCCGACTCCCTCTCCGCCGAACCTTCGGTTAGTTCAAAAGAATAAGAGTTTTGATCCGCACATCCTCGTCGTGCCCGCCGGATCCATGGTCGAGTTTCCCAACCGCGATCCTTTCTTTCATAACGTATTTTCCCTCTTCGAGGGAAAGCGCTTCGATCTCGGTCTCTACGAAGCTGGAACCTCTCGTATGGTTCGCTTCGATCGCCCCGGCATCAGCTACATCTTCTGTAACATTCATCCGGAGATGAGCGCGGTGGTGATCACCATCACGACGCCCTTTTATGCGATTTCCAACTCTGAGGGACAACTAACCTTGGCCAGCGTCCCCGTCGGCCGCTACTTATTGCATATCTGGAGCGAGGGCATGGGACCCGAGAACGCTCAACCGCTCACGCGGGAAATTACGATCGCCGAAAACGCCTCGTCGCTCGGCGTCATCCGAGTCCCGGAAGCGACCGGCCAGAGTATGGCTCACAAGAACAAGTATGGCCGCGAATACGACGAGCCCACACCCGACAGCTCCGTCTACCAGCAGCAACACTAGGCTTCAACGGCTCAGTCCCGCAGACTCCTTCATGACCAACGTTACTCGCCCATCGTAATACTCTTTTTTGATCACAATATCGTCGACTCATAATAGCCGCACTTATGAGTCCGTCTTCCTCTGCCGCAGTCGCGAAGCGCCGGGAGGTTGCGCAGGTTTTAACTCCCTCCAGGTTATCTACGTCATTTGAAAAACGCACGATGCTTTGGTGTTTGGTCTTGACCGCCATTGTGCTTGCGTCCTATAACCCCGTTACTCAAAACCGGTTTCTTAACTATGACGACGATGGCTATATTAGAGAGAACGTTCACGTAAGGGCAGGCTTAACGTGGGCCACTGTGAAGTGGGCTTTCACTACCTACGACGCCGCAAACTGGCATCCCCTGACCTGGCTTTCGCATGCTCTGGACTACGAACTCTTCGGTCTAAATCCTGCCGGACACCACTACATGAGTGTTTGCATACACGCGGTCAACGTAGTGTTGCTCTTCCTTTTGCTAGGGAGCGCCACAGAATTCCGCTGGCGCAGTCTGATGGTCGCCGCTCTATTTGCGTTGCATCCCATCAACGTCGAATCCGTGGCCTGGGCGGCCGAGCGGAAGAACGTTTTGAGCATGATGTTTTTTCTGCTGGCCCTCCATGCCTATCTCTGGTACACGCGTTGTCCTGGAGTGCCCCGTTACTCCGCGGTAGTTCTCACTTTTGCGCTGGCGCTGCTGTGCAAGCCCCAGGTCATCACTTTTCCATTTCTTCTGTGTTTGCTGGATTACTGGCCGTTATACCGGATCTCTGCTCCAGTGGTGGTCCCGCCGTCCACGAAGACACTTCCCCCGCCGAGACTGGGGTGGGGATGGCTGATACTAGAAAAAGTACCGCTTCTACCGCTTTCCGCGGCGAGTGCTCTGGTGACGATGAAAGCCCAGAGCGCTGGAGGGACAGTCAAGTCTCTTTCTTTGTATAGCCTCCCTCTGCGGTTAGAGAGCGTTCTGATTGCATATGTGCGCTATCTGGGGAAGGCGGTCTGGCCAGCGAAGTTGGCGGCGCTGTATCCGCACCCGACTGAGCTTTATCCGATGTGGCAGGTAGGTGCGGCGACCGCTCTGCTGGTGCTCGTCACCGTCTTCGCTCTTCGAGCAAGCGACCAGCGCTATCTCGCGGTGGGGTGGCTGTGGTTCATGGGCAGCCTGGTGCCGATGATTGGGTTGGTGCAGGTGGGTGCTCAGGCGATGGCAGATCGCTACGCTTACATTCCGTTCATCGGCCTGTTCGTGATGTTGACCTGGCTAGTGGCCGAATGGTCCACCTCTCACGAGCGTTTTCTTTCCGGTGGGTGGCTGGCCATTCCCGTTGCAGGACTGCTTGTACTGGGGACGCTTACCTACCGGCAGGTTGGTTACTGGCACGATACAGAGTCATTCTGGCTCCGCACGTTACAACTGACTCAGGACAACTATTTAGCCCACGACATACTGGGATACTACTTGACCAGTCAGGGCAGAACTGAAGAAGGCGCGGCCCACTTCCGTGCGGCGCTCGCCATCCGTCCCATAGATCCCGAGGCCAATATGAGTCTTGGCCCCTATGAGGAAGCGCGGGGCCATCTGCCCGAGGCCATCGAACGATATCAGACAGTCGCTTTCTATGCGGGAAACGTCGGCCTCCGCGCTACAGCGTTCTTCAATCTAGGCCATGCCTACCGCGATATGGGGGAACTGGCAAAAGCGAAGAAGTGTTTCGAAATCTCGCTGCAGTTAGCGCCCGATCAGCCTGTGACTCTGATCGGCCTTGGCTTGGTCGCCGAAGAAAATGGTGACCTCCCTGAGGCCGCTCGGCAATTCTCTCGCGCGCTGGCCGTGCAGCCGACAGACGTGGAATCCCTATTATTAGCTAATGTTTTGCGGCGGCAGGGTCGAGCCAGCGAGGCGGCAGAGATTTACAAGCGTGTGGCGCGCTCTTCGCCGACTTTTGTCGAGGCACAGACGACTGTGGACTCTCTGCTCTCCCGCAAATAAGGCGCGACCTCAAGGGAGTTCCCAATTACCTGGAAAAACGCGCGGACTCCCGCCGCCAATATCCCGGACAACCCTTTGCTCGCATCATCAAACGATGCGTGCACTCCGATGATCCGAGTTCCCGATGAAACCTATAGGGCCAACCATCTATACTTTTCCCAGGAAAGAAAACCGTTATGAAAATCGGCAAACTTCTCAAACGTTACCGCGTCGGCGATGGAAAGCATTTCAAGTTGAAAGACCATGACCCCGCCGACACCAACGGACTCGAATCGGAACTGAAGCCTCTGGCCAAGGAACTCCTCGCCGATGGCGTTAAGAAACTGAGCGATTTGCAGAACGTTCTCGCTGCCCAAGACCGCTGGGGACTGCTGCTGATTTTTCAGGCCATGGATGCCGCCGGCAAAGATGGCACCATCAAGCACGTCATGTCCGGGGTCAATCCACAGGGCGTCGATGTTTGGTCCTTTAAAGGACCATCCACGGAAGAACTGCACCACGACTTCCTCTGGCGAACCACCAAGGTACTTCCTGAACGGGGCCAGATCGGCATCTTCAACCGCTCTTACTATGAAGAGGTTCTCGTCGTTCGGGTTCACCCCGAAATTCTCGAAAGCCAGCGGCTGCCCAAAAACCTGCTCACCAAACACATCTGGCAAGAGCGCTTTGAAGACATCAATTGTTTCGAGCAACACCTTACGCGGAACGGAATCGCTGTCGTCAAGTTCTTCCTGAACCTCTCCAAAAAAGAACAGAAACGCCGTTTCCTTGAGCGCCTCGACAATCAAGATAAGAACTGGAAATATTCCCATGCCGACCTGAAAGAACGCGAATGCTGGGACGATTATCAGAAAGCTTACGAAGAGATGATCCAGCACACCGCGACTGAACACGCGCCTTGGTACGTCGTGCCCGCCGACAATAAGTGGTTCACCCGCCTCGTAGTCGCTGAGGCCGTGGTCGATGCATTGGAAGCAATGAATTTGAAATATCCGAAAGTGACCGGCGAAAAACGTGCCGCGTTAGCCGCCGCTAAAGTGAAACTGGAGAACGAATGATCCGAAGTTGAACGATTGAATGGACGGCCGGCCGGGCGCCCTCGCATGATCGCCTCGATTCCTGCGCGATTTACTTTATGCGACTCATTTCAGCACCACGGATAGTGCCTGATCGTAAGGCTGAATCGTAACGCTCAGCGATTTGCGTTGCGCAAAAGCGTCCTTCGCCAGCGCGAAGCTGACAATGATCGTCCCTCTCTGCACCGCTCCCGGCAACAACTTCGTTTCAGGAGACAGAGCCGGCTCCGAACTCTCCTTCAACGCCGGAAACGCCTGGTAGTAGCGGTCCAGATCCACCGCCGAGGCGGCATCGTCTTCCATCGTTTTATCGTCCGCCGTAGTGAGTTCGGCCTTTACAGTTTTTATCCAAAGCGGCTTCGTCCCGCGGTTTCGGAGCGTAACCGTTACCGCCGCCAGAATTATATTTTGCCCGGGCACGTCGACCGCGGTCACGAAATCAATCGAGCCCCCGCCCTGCGGTTTCGGCCGCTCTTTGAAAGCGAAAATCCCTACAACCACCGCAACCGCTGCAAGACAGATCAGGACAATCCCCGCCGGCGGTAAATTCCGCTTCGCCGTCCCGAACTCTTCTCCAATATGAAACTCAGTGCCCGTAGCCGGTTGCCTCAACAGTGGCGGCGGTGCCGGAACTCCACTAGTTGGCGCGGGTTGCTCGGGCGGGAGCGGATTGGACATGCCTTCGATTGTAGACGACTTCCAGTCCACCGTTTACCCCCGAGCGTCACCATTGGCCGCGTGCCAATCTCGTCCCCCCTCCCACTGGGACAATGGGGCGCCTCTATCCAGTGCCATGACTTTGGTTACCTTGTGCCATGTGACGGATGCTGCGACGATGCGGAAGATTTCCTTTTGGAGGTACTTGGCGGTGAATCGTAAAACTCTCTTTGCCGCGTTAACCTGCGCGCTGCTCGTATTCAGCATGCTAGGCTGCGGAACGTCGAACAAATTGCAGTCTATCCAACTTTCGATCTCGAATACGGAACCCGGCACCGGCGTGGGTACCTATGTCAACTTGTATGGCGCCGACCAGCCGGGCCAGTTCTTTGCTTGGGGGAACTACAGCAACGGTACGCAGAAGTTGCTCGCCGGGGATGGAGTTCACTACCAGATTTCCATCACTCCCGGTAGCTTGACGCTCGATAATTCGTCCGGTACTTACGTCCCTCTCACCAGCGACCCGAATGCGAACCCGCCGCAGACCGTCGAATTGAGTCCGGATGGCGTAATCACCGCTGTCGCTCCCTTCGAGTGTACTTGGGAAAATTTCGCTGTTCCGCCCGCTACCGCCCCGTCTTTCGCCTACGTCGGTTCCTATACCGTGACGGCGACCTACGGATCGTTTACCTCGCCCCCCGCTTATATTCCGATCGCTTCCGACGTTGTCGGCGTCGAAAGCGTCACGAACCCCAATGGGTTATGCACCAACCCCCCGACGAGCTAGTGTTTTTGGATTCCTGACCCGCGGTAGACAACTGCCTCGCAGATGCCGCCGCGGGTTTTCAATTGAAGGCGACCCATCTCCTCACCATTCCAGTTTGAACCTCTTGCCCCACACCCTCTATAATCTAAGGTTTGTGTTCGACAGCGATTTCGCCTATGCACTTGATCCCCGCGCTTCCCATCGTGACCGGATGAAGCTTCGCCCCGGCATTGAACTCTCCAGCCAGTCCGACATTGGCTGCTTGCGCAAAAATAATGAGGATTCTTTCGGCTATTGGGAACCCGACGACGACCACCAGTTCTTGCGTAAGGGCCGTTTGGCCGTAGTGGCTGACGGTATGGGCGGTTACGAAGGTGGCCAGGAGGCAAGCCGCTTGGCGGTCGAAACCCTGATGGCGTCCTATCGCGACTTCGTCGGCAATGACCCGCAAGCCGCTTTGATCGAGGCTCTGCAAGCCGCCCATGAGCAGATCCGCCAATACAGCTTTGCCCATCCCGAGTTGCGCGGCATGGGAACCACCTGTACTGCCGCCGCCATCGTCCACAGCGCTGGAAAAGATGCGCCGTCCGAATTCCTCTACTTTGTCCACGTCGGCGACACGCGCCTTTACCTCATTCGCGACGGACAGATTACTCGCGTCACCCGCGATCACTCCTACGTAGGGCGGCTTGTTGAAGCGGGAATGATCAGCGCCGAGGAAGCGGAACATCATCCGCAGCGCAATATTCTGACCGCTGCTCTCGGCACCAATCCCGATCTGATTATGGATTCTCCAGCCCATCCCGAACGCCTGCAACCCGAGGATGTACTTCTCATTTGCAGCGACGGCCTCTGGGGGCAAGTTCGCGATCCAGAAATTCTGCACGCAGTCGACAGCAATAGCGCCGAAAAAGCCGGCCACGTTCTCATCGACCTTGCCCGCGAGCGGGGTGGCCCCGATAACATCACCGTCGAAATTCTTCGGCTCCTCTAAACCGTAACCCCAAGAAGAGCATCTGAATTCCATGCGCAGAAACGGCGTTGCGCCAGGCTCGAAACGTCGCCCAACCCGGGCTTTCTTCATTCCAAAAGTGCAAAGCGTTGCACTCGGGCTCGCTCTCCCGTCTTTGCTTTAGTGCGTAACTCACTGAAAGCACACATTCGGCGCACATTTCCCCATTTATTGCTTTGGCACTGCGCTTGCTTTTTCCTATAATGCCTATCACTGACATAGAGATAGTCGGGAGCGCAAATGAAAGTTTCTCAAAAGGGGCTGTACGCGTTACAGGCCATGATGGTGTTGACCCGGCGTCACAACCAGGGGGCCATCCGGATTCGCGACATCGCCTACGAAGAGAATCTTCCCGAAAAATTCCTCGAACTGATTCTTCTGGAGTTGAAAAACGCCCGCATGGTCGAAAGCGTTCGCGGCGCCAAAGGCGGATATCGCCTTCGCCGTTCCCCCGCCGACATCCGGCTGAGCGAGATCATCCGGTTGATTGACGGACCCCTCGCCCCCTTTGGCGACGCCGATCAACTCCGCGTCCTGATCGACCGCGATGCCGACCATAGCGCTCTTTATAAAGTGTTTCTCGCCGTTCGCGACGCGGCTGCCAAAATTCTGGAAAACACGACGCTCGCTGACCTGATCAACAGCGAGCCCGCCGGTTGGGCTCCAAAAGCCATCATCCGAAAAAACGCAAAAAAGAAAAAAAACGATCCCAGCATCCTCCCGATGGTGGCCCGGGGTGAGGGTCAATGAGTCTTCGTTCACTCCTTCGTGGTGCTTGTCTGGTTTCACTGTTGAGTGTATTCGCTTGCTGCGAAACCCACGTTCGCGTCGGCGCATTCCCGAACATCACGCACCCGCAGGCAATGGTCGGCAAAAACAGTGGCTGGTTCGACAAAGCGATGGGCCCGCAAGTCAAGATCGAGTGGAAGAGCTTTAACGCCGGTCCGTCGGCCATCGAAGCGCTCTTTGCCGGAGCCATCGATATGACTTACATTGGCCCTAATCCGACGATTTCTGGCTATGTCCGGTCCAACGGCGAAGCGCTACGCATCGTAGCCGGCGCTACCAGCGGCGGCGCCGCTCTCATCGTCCGCAACGATTCCGGCATCCAGAAACCGGAAGACTTTCATGGCAAGAAAGTCGCATCTCCGCAAATGGGCAACACCCAGGATGTCGCCCTCCGCGCCTGGTTAAAAGCTCACGGCATGAAATCCACTGACAAGGGTGGAGATGTTCAGGTAATCCCGCTCGCCAATCCCGACCAGTTGACCCTCTTCCTCAAAAAAGATCTGGACGCTGCCTGGGCCCCAGAGCCTTGGGCCACGCGCTTGATCAAAGAAGGCAACGGCCACCTCTTTCTCGATGAGCGCACCCTCTGGCCCAACGGCCAATTCATCGCCGCTCATCTGATCGTGCGCACGCAGTTCCTCAAAGACCATCCCGATCTCGTCAAGAATTGGATTCGTGCTCACGTAGAACTCACGGATTGGATCAACGGAAACTTGCCCGAGGCCAAGAAACGCCTGAACCAGCAGATCGCCAAAGAAACTGGCAAAGCCCTGCCCGACGCCGTTCTCGACGAGGCCTTCGGACGCATGACCGCCACCTACGACCCTCTCCGCGGTTCGCTGATCAACGCCGCGAAGTCTGCGTTTGACGCCGGTTTTCTCGGACGTCAAATGCCCGATCTTTCCAGTCTCTACGATCTTTCACTTCTGAATCAGGTATTGGCAGAAAAAGGGAAGAAGACAATCCAATGAGCACCAGTCCCCGCAACGCGTATTCCCACGAAGTCCCGGTCGTTTCTCCGGTCGTTCGATCGAATGTACTCCATGGCAAGCCGGTTTCGTCGGTCACGAACTCAGCCGCCGCTTCCGTAACGACTTTTCCGCATCGCATTACCCCAGCGGTCGTCGTTCCGAAAGTCGCGCTAGACTCCATCTCGCTCAGCTACAAGACAACCGCTGGAGAGCGTTTGCTTGCTCTCGACAACATCAGTCTTGAAGTCAAGTCCGGCGAGTTTCTCTGCATCGTTGGTCCCTCCGGATGCGGCAAATCAACTCTGCTCCACCTGATCGCCGGACTGAATCCCCAGACTTCCGGAAAAGTCTTGGTCGATGGAACCCCCGTAAGCGGTCCTGGACCCGATCGCATCCTGATCTTTCAGGAACTTGGCCTCTTCCCCTGGCTCACCGTCGCCGGCAACGTCGAGTTCGGCATGAAGATGAAGAACGTGCCCAAAGCCGAGCGCGAAGAGAAAATTCAGTATTACCTGCGCCTCGTCCATCTTTCAAAATTCAAAGACAGCTATATCCATCAGCTCTCCGGTGGTATGCGTCAGCGCGTCGCCTTGGCCCGCGCCCTCGCCACCGAACCTGATGTCCTTCTCATGGACGAGCCTTTCGCCGCTCTCGACGCCCAGACTCGCGACCTTCTCCACGACGAGCTCGAGCGCCTGTGGTCAGAAACCGGACGCACCATCATCTTTGTAACTCACAATGTTCGCGAAGCCGTGCGCCTCGGCGATCGCGTCGCGCTTCTCACCTTCCGCCCCGGCCGTGTGAAACAGGAATTCTCCGTCAACCTGCCGCGGCCGCGTCACATGGAACACACCGAGGTAGCCCGCACGGCCCGCGACATTCTCGATTGCTTGCGTACCGAGATCAACAAGTCCCTGGAAGTGGAGTACGCCGATGAAAAAGCTCGCTAAGCAAGTACTCTTTTATTCCTCGTTAATCGCCATCTGGACGATTTTGGCCAAGCTGAAAATCTGGCCGCCCTACCTATTTCCACCACCGTGGGGAGTCGGACACGCCCTGTGGGACGGCTTCGCCGACCACAGTTTCTGGATCGGTATCGCCGTAACCATGAAACGCATGTTGATCGGCTACAGCCTCTCGGTCGTTCTGGGGATGATCCTCGGCCTTGCTGTCTCCAGCAGCAAATTTCTTGAAGAGACGATGGGTGGCTTGCTCGTGAGTCTTCAGTCCCTGCCTAGCATTTGCTGGATCCCACTCGCCGTTCTCTGGTTCGGCTTGACCGAAAAAGCCATTCTCTTTGTCGTGCTGATGGGTTCGCTGCTCTCCGTCACCATCGCCATGGAAGACGGCCGCAAACAGATGCCAAAAATCTACGGCATGGCCGGACGCAACCTCGGTGCCAGCGGATTCCGTCTCTTCTGGTCGGTTCTGCTGCCCGCCAGCCTCCCGTTCATCCTGAACGGAATGAAGCAGGGCTGGGCCTTCGCGTGGCGCTCGCTCATCCAAGCCGAAATGATCTTTCTCAGTCTCGGGCTCGGCCAGTTGCTCATGATGGGCCGCGACCTCAGCGATATGAATCAAGTCATGGCCGTGATGATCCTCATCATCATCCTCGGCTACCTGGTCAACGGCCTCATCTTCCGCACCATGGAGCGCCGCCTGCAGCAGAAATACGGTCTAGCTCCAGCCTAAGAATCCGCGCGATCCCCTAATCTCGAGGGTGCCCCGTTCAACCTCAGCTTGGGCGGGGTTTTTCTCTGGGTCTCCAATGAAACGAAACCACGGAAGCACCCGCGTTTGGTGATCGTCTACCTTCGCCTTTTTCGCAAGCCCGATTCATCCGGTTTACAAGTTGTTTTGAAAGGGCATGGCTTCGGCCATGCCGTTAGAATGCACAAACCAGCCGGCTTTAGCCGCTGAGGGACGACTGGGACGTACCGCGACCTGTGACACTAACCCCCTGCCGTCGTAAGATTTCTTGTGCTCGTTTTCTGGATTCTCTTCAACGTCTTTATCCTAACGATCCTGGCTCTTGACCTCGGTCTCGTCAATCGTCGTCCCCATCAATTAGGAGTGCGCGAAGCGCTCGCCTGGTCTGCGCTCTGGATTTCCTTCGCCGCCGCCTTCGCCGTCATCATTTTCTTCTGGCATGGACGCGCTCAATCCCTCCAATTCGTTACCGCCTACGTCATCGAACTCTCCCTCAGCATCGACAACCTCTTCGTTTTCCTGCTCACCTTCCGCTATTTCAAAGTTCCCGACCAGCATCAGCACAAAGTGCTTTTCTGGGGAATCCTCGGGGCGCTTGTTATGCGCGGCCTCTTCATCGCCGCCGGTGTCAGCCTGATCGAGCGTTTTAGTTGGATCACCTACGCCTTCGGTTCTTTGCTCATCTATTCCGGATTCAAATTCCTTCGCCAGGGCAAAACCGAGATTCGCCCCGAAAAAAATCCTGTACTGAAAGTCTTTCGGCGCATTTTTCCTGTGACCGACGAATACGTCGGCGGCCAGTTCTTCACTCGCCGCACCGCCCTCTATGCAACTCCGTTATTAGTCGTCCTGCTCGTAATTGAAACCAGCGACGTTCTCTTCGCCGTCGATTCCATCCCTGCCGTCCTCGCTATCACCGTGAACGCTTTTATCGTCTATACCTCAAACGTATTCGCCATTCTCGGACTGCGCTCCATGTACTTCGCCTTGTCCGGAATGATGGACCGCTTTCACTACTTGCACTACGGCCTCTCCGTTGTTTTGATTTTGATCGGAGCGAAAATGCTAGCCGCCCATTACTTCGACATCCCTACTGAGTGGGCGCTAACCGCGGTTTTGCTGATTTTGACAGTCTCGGTGTTTGCTTCATTGCTCAATCCAAGAAAATCAGCTCCAGAAGGGAAGCCCTCGGCCTGATCGTCGCGCTCCCCGACTGCGTCTCACCGCCTTCTCCTCACTCCGCCCGCCTCACTACGCTATGATTACAATTCATGATCAGCGTCCCCGTCACCACGCCTTCGCGCTCCTATGAGGTCCTCATCGGAAGCGGATTGCTTGCGCACGCTGGCGACACCTTGGGCAAACTCTTCAACGGCCGGCGCGCATTCGTCGTCACCGCTGCTCCCGTACGGCGTCACTGGTCGAAAGTCCTGCTGAAATCCCTCGCAGCTTCCGGAATCGAAACCGAACTCCTCGAAATGCCCGACGGCGAGCGCGCCAAACGCCTTACCACTCTCGAAAAATTGGCCGAGAAACTGGTTCAACAGGGAGCCGATCGCGGCATCACCCTCATTGCTCTCGGTGGTGGCGTCGTGTGCGACGTGACCGGCTTCCTCGCTTCTATCTACATGCGAGGCGTCGACGTAATTCAAGTCCCAACCACCGTGCTGGCCCAGGTCGACGCCGCGATCGGTGGCAAAACAGGCGTCAATCTCGTATCCGGCAAAAATCTCCTCGGAACCTTTCATCAACCCCGTGCGGTGCTGATCGACCCGTCCGTTCTCGCGACTCTTTCTCCGCGCGAATATCGCGCCGGACTCTACGAGTCCCTCAAAGCCGGCGTCATCGGAGATCCCAGCCTCTTCCGCCTCTTTGAAGACCGTCACCGCGAGATCCTCGACCGCGATCCCGTCATCGTCGAAAGAGTGATTGCCGATTCCGTACGCCTCAAAGCGTCAATCGTCAGTTCTGACGAGCGCGAAGGCGGCCTGCGCCAGGTGCTCAATTTCGGCCATACCATCGGCCATGCTCTCGAAGCCGAGACGCAATACAAACAACTGCTTCACGGAGAAGCCGTAGCCTGGGGCATGATCGCCGCCACGCAAATCGCACTCTCCTCTGGCAAGCTCGATAGCGTTACCGCTGGACGAATTACCAACGCGATTCTCGGCTTAGGCGAACTCCCCCACATGCAATGGAAAACTCCCAGCATCCTGAAGCGCCTGCGTTCCGACAAGAAAACGCGCCAAGGAATCGTCCATTTCATTTTGCCGCGTGAAATCGGCAAAGTTGAAATTACAACCGACGTGCCCGAAGAGATCGTCCGCGCCGCAGTGGACGATCTTCGTAAACTGGCAAGCGAATAGCGCCGTCCATGGAACAAGAAACCATTCCGCCCGTAATCGGCGCCGCGCCCTCCGGCACTCGTGATCGCGAGTCCGCGGCCGCCGCGGTGCGCGAGATGTTCACCTCCATCGCGCCCCGCTACGATCTTCTCAATCACGTTCTCTCTTTCAACATCGATCGTCTCTGGTGGTGGCGCACCGCCCGCCGTTTCGACCCGATCCTGAAGAGTCCCAACCCGCGCGTCCTTGACCTCTGTTGCGGCACCGGAGACATGACCTTCGCACTCCGTCGCCGCGCCTCGGGCACCGCTCAGATTCTCGGCGCTGATTTTTCCCACGCCATGCTCCAGCGCGCCACGCAGAAAGCCGTGCAAAAGGGAAGCGCCGCCAACCTGCGCTGGATTGAAGCCGATGCCCTGTGCCTGCCCTTTCCCGACGCCCACTTCAATCTCGTAACCTCTGCCTTCGGATTTCGCAACCTCGCCGATTACGACGCTGGCCTTCGCGAGATCGCCCGCGTCCTCGCTCCTGGCGGAGAAGTCGGCATCCTCGACTTCGGAGAGCCCAGCGGCCTTATCGGCAAAGCCTATCGCGTCTATTTCAAGCAAGTGCTTCCCCGGATTGGCACCATGATCTCCGGAGTCCGCGGCCCCTACGCCTACCTTCCCGCCTCGGTCGAGCGCTTTCCCGCCCCCGACGAGATGCTCAATCGCATCCACCAAGCCGGCTTCCGCGAGCCTTCCTGGACCCCCTACACCTTCGGCATCGCCGGCCTCTATCGCGCCGTCAAGAACTCGTAGCGCAGAAAACGCGGGCGCTGAAATGCAGGTACGTGAAGAGTGAGCTTTTCCTTCGTGTTCCTTAGTGCCGTCTGTGGTTAAGCCGTTGATCTTGACTCTGGGTTCTGATTGGTTTGTGGTTTTCTCAGCGCACTCTGCGTCTCGGCGGTGAATTGCTCTTCAGTTTCTCTGGAACGAATCCGCGAAGGCCTCAAGATTCGTTTTCGTAATCACCCGCTCATAATCGTCGCCCAGAAATTTCTTTAGCCGGTCCGTATTCATGATGTACTGCCCCGTCATATATGGCACCGCATCCGGAGGAATCGCCGACACATTCCAACTCCACAAAAGTTGCAGCACCTGTCGCATCCCCCACTGCCCCGGAACTCGCAGCAACTTGGCGTTCGCCGTCTCGATGCATTGCCCGAAAGTCAACGCCTCGCCCTGTCCCGCCACGTTTAGAATCGTCAGACGCTGCGCCTCCGGCTCGCGCATTAGAATCCACGCAATCAGCCGCGCCATATCATCCACATGAACAAACTGAATTTTATTGTCCAGATATTTCTGCCCGTACGGCAACATGCACGGCAGCCGCTTTCCCGCCCGCCGCATCTTTGCCGCGCGCGATCCTTTGCCATTCGGCGTCCCTCGGAACGCGCCCATCAAATAATTCTCGACCGTCGCCCCGGCAAAAATATGTGGACGCAGAATAAAAACGCCGCACCCGCGCAGCGAAGGTGCGCGCTGTTGCACCACCAGGTCGCTCTCTTTTTTGTGGATCGCGTATGGCAGCGTGTGCGCCTCCAGCGGAGCATCTTCCGAAACCGCTGCCGGCAGGTCCGGCCCGTACGCTGAAACGCTGCTCGGAAAAATAAACTGCTTTATGCTCGTTCCCGCATTGCGGTTGGCTTCCGCAATCGCTTCCATAATGCGTGCCGTTCCCGCCACGTTGATCCGCCACATCAAGTCCACGTCGAGCACCCCCGACCTTTGCGGATCGATTACAAACGCCAGGTGCACAATCGACGCGGGCTGTACTTCCCGCAGCAACAGCAAAAACTCGCGCGTCGATTCCTCTTTGCCCAAATCCATCTGCACAAAGCGGTCCACCTGCGTATCGGATGGGGGCGTGACGTCCACGCCCACCACCTTATAACCCGCGAGCAGCGGCATCAGCCGCCGCCCTAGATTGCCGGAAACGCCGGTGACAAGAATCGTTGGTTTGTCCGCTTCCATCGAGAGGAAATGCTCAGTCAGGATCTACCGGCTGTTGCGGTGGTCGCGCTCCTCGCGGTGGTGGTGGCATTCCCGGGCCGCGTGCTGGACCAAAGTACGCGTCATTCAACTCCGCACCTTGCTGAAATCCCTGCATGCTGTCGCGGTAACGCTGGCTCGAAATCGTCTTCTGGATCTCCGGCTTCACCGTCTCAATCGTCAGCGTTTCCTTGGCGATCATCTTGTAAACATAATGTCCGCTGTTCGCGTCCGAAATCACTTCCGACACGTCGCCTGGCTGCAGATCCATGATCGACTGATGATTCGCTGGTAGCGTCGTGCGGCGTACTTTCTCCATCTTTGTGTTCGGCGCACTGCCCGGCAGTCCCGCCGCCGCATAAGCTTCTTTCTGCAGCTTGTCGGGATCTTCCCCCTTGGCCGCGCGCGCCCGTATGCTATCCGCCAGTTTGGTCATCGCATCTTCCGCAGCCTTCTTCTGCGCTTCCGTCGGAGCCGCCGGCGCAACCGGTGCCGTTGCCTTGGCTCCCGCAGCCGTTCCCGTCTTCGGCTTCGGCGGAGTATTCACAATCTGCTTGCTGTGCGGAATGAAAATTCTCGCGAACGTCGCTTGTACGTAGTTCGCTTCGTTCTTCTTGTAATAGTCGTCAATGTCGGCGTCGCTGACTTTGTTTGAATCCGCCTGCAGCGCGCTCGTCAGTTCCTGCGACAGTACTTGCATGCGCGCAAAGTACATGCGCTCTTCAAATCCCGTGCCTTTGTCCAGCCCGCGCTTTTCCGCCGCTGCCGACATCCGCACTATGCGTGAATAGATCGTCGCCAGCTGGCGCCGAATCGCCGGAGACATTCCCGGCTGCAACGCCTCCGCGAGTTTCTCAAACTGCTCGCGCGTCACCGTCGTTTTGCAGGCATCGCCCTGCAGCGACGCGTCCGCGCAAAAGCCCTTCAACGTGATGACCGTATCTTCCGGTCCAACTTTCACTTCCGGCGCCTTTTCCGGAGTTGCAGGCATGCTTTGATCCGCCTTGGCTCCGGCGGCGGCAGGTGTAGCCGGTTGCGCTGCTTGTCCGTACGCCAAGCTCGCGAGCAGGAGACACACGAATAGCTGAGAACGCATGAATCGTTATCCTCCAGATGGGGAAATATTGCGACGAACCTAATCGTAGCATGCCCTGCCGCATCCGAGGCAAGCCCAGAGGCTGCCGCAGAACTCCGAAGCGAATGGGTTCGGAAAGGGCCCGAGCGTTAGAGGCTTCGGAAAAAATTTGAAATCAAGTGCTCTTGGGAAGGGCACGAATTCCACTCGGGCCGTAACCTCCGCGGAATCAAAAGCGGCTTTCAGCCGCTGGAGGACTGCTGCGACCGGAAAGCGCTCTTTCCGCCACCTCTCAAGCCGACCCCAACTTGCTTCCTCTCCAGACCCCCGTTAGCATGAGGGCGCTCAACCTACATTTTCGCCAGACCGCTTAACTGGCAGAGACTGTGTTTCACCCCACAGGGGTTGGCGCAGCGACCATCCAAAGCGATAATGACCTCTATGCCTCCAAGGCCGGCCGTTTTTACCTCCGGATCGATGCGCCGCGAAAAGCGTGACGTTGCCGGCAACTCCGTCTTGGCGGCTTTCGTCATCACCGCCCTGAAAATCATAGTCGGCCTCGCTACCGGCTCTCTCGGCATTCTCTCCGAAGCCGCCCATTCCGGATTAGATCTCATCGCCGCCCTCGTAACGTTTTTCTCCGTCCGCGTTTCCGACAAGCCCGCCGACGCCGACCATCAATACGGACACGGCAAATTCGAAAATTTCTCCGCCTTCATCGAAACCGGACTGCTCCTTCTCACCTGTATCTGGATCGTCTCCGAATCCATCAAGCGCCTCTTTTTTCACAGCGTCGAAATCGAACCCAGCCTCGCCGCCTTCCTCGTCATGGCGCTCTCCATCGTCGTCGATACCTGGCGCTCCCGCGCGCTCGGACGCATCGCCCTCAAGTACGACAGCCAGGCCCTCGAAGCCGACGCTCTCCACTTTTCTACCGACATCTGGTCGAGTGGCGTCGTCATCATCGGCCTCGCCCTCGTTTCCGTCGGGCGCCTCTATCACATCAACTGGCTTCGCCAGGCGGATCCCATCGCTGCTCTGTTCGTCGCCGGCGTCGTCATCTCCGTCAGTTGGCGCTTGGCCCGACGTACCGTGGACGCCTTGCTCGATGCCGCGCCTGTCGGCGTGCGCAGCCTGATCCAGGACCGCATCGGCGCCGTCGATGGCGTCCTTGAAGTCGAACGCGTCCGCTTCCGTAAAGCCGGTAACCGCTATTTCGCCGATGTCTCCGTCGGACTCGAGCGCAACTTCACCTTCCAGCGCTCCGAGCAGGTCTCCGATGCCGTCCGCTCCCAGGTGCGTGAAGTTCTTCCCGACGCCGATGTCATGGTCCACACCGTTCCTCGCGCTCGTGGCACCGAAAATATTTTTGACCGCATTCGCGCCGTCGCTACCCGTCACAATTTCAATGTCCACGACGTCAGTGTGCAGGATCTCAACGGCCACTTGCATGTCGAGCAGCATCTCGAACTCGACGAGCAGCTCAGCATGAAGCAGGCCCACGACGAAGTCAGCCGCCTCGAGTCCGAGATGCGCAGTGAAATCCCCGAAATCGTGACCATCCTCACTCACATCGAAAGCGAGCCGGCGACCATCGAAACGGGAGAAGAGATTGTTCGGGAGCCGGAACTCGAGCAGAAGTTGCGCAATATTGCCAGAGAATTTTCCGAAGTCATGGACATTCACGAATTTCAGTTTAAGAAAGTCCGCGCGCGCCTCTACGTCTCATGCCACTGCACTTTGCCCGACGATATGCCCTTATCGCGCGTCCACGACGTCCAGACTTCCCTCGAAATCCGTTTCAAACACGATGCTCCGGAACTTTTCCGTGTCCTGATCCATCCAGAACCAGTAACGGATAATCGGAGGTAACCGCCGTTCGCCATTCGTCGTTGGTCGTTCGCATTTTGACGACTGGTAGATTGCGAACAGCGAACGACGAATAGCGAACGACCAACGACCAACGACGAACGACCGCTTCTCGAAAGGAAACTCAATGATCGAAGCTACCGCCATCTGGACCGACAAAGAACGCTACATCGGCACCGCCACCTCCCGCCATGCCATCGTCATGGACACCGCGACCGAAAAGACCGCTAGCACTCCCATGGAGTTGGTTCTGATCGCTCTCTGCGGATGCACTGCCTCCGACGTCGTCGGCATTCTTCGCAAAAAACGCGAGCCCTTCACCGCGCTCGAAGTCCGCGCCTCCGGCGAGCGCGCCGATGGCTACCCCGCCGTCTATACTTCGATTCACCTGACCTACGTCGTTCGTGGCCAGGTTTCCAAAAAGTCGATGGAAGACGCCGTGCGCCTCTCCAAAGAAAAATACTGTTCCGTCTCCGCCATGCTCGAGAAGACCGCCAAAATCACCCATGCCATCGAGCACACTGCGTGATCCCTGCGCGTCAACCCCCGGCCGCAAATCCGGCCCGCGGCTACCTCTACATCGGTATCGCCGCTTTTTTTTGGGGAGTCTCCGCCACCCTGGGACGCGCCGCCTTCACCGGTCACCTCTTACCCGGCGGAGCCTCACTCGGAAAAATCGATCCCCTCATCCTCTCCCAGAGCCGCGCCACGCTCTCCCTCACCGTCCTTTTACCAGTCCTTCTGGTTCGTCGCGGAGCACAATCCCTCCGCATCCCAGCTCGCGACGCCATCCAGTTTCTTTTGCTCGGAGTTCTCGGCGTCGCCGCCTCCAACTATTTCTACTACCTCGCCATTCAACGCACCAATGTCGCCACCGCCATCATCGTGCAATACACCGCACCCGTCTGGGTCCTGTTCTACACCGCGATCCGCAGCGCCCAACTTCCCAGTCCGCGCCGGATTTCCGCCGTCCTCCTCGCCGTCGCTGGATGCACCTTGGCCGTCGGCCTCGTCGGCTCGGGCGGCTTTCGCATGGATGCGATCGGGGTAATCGCCGCTCTTCTGGCCGCCTTCTCCTTCGCCTTCTACAACGTCGGCGGGCACCAGGTCCTCGCCCGCTATGATCGCTGGAAGGTCTTGCTCTGGGTCCTGATCGCCACCGCCATTTTCTGGATCTTCGTCAATCCCCCATGGAAAATCATCGCCGCCCACTACAACCGTCAGCAGTGGGAATTCATGCTCCTGTTTTCGTTGCTCTCGGTCTTAGGTCCCTTCTCGTTCTACTTCGCCGGACTCCAGCACCTGGAACCGACCCGAGCCATCGTGGCCAGTTGCCTCGAACCCGTCTTCAGCATCGTCCTCACCGCCCTGGTCTTGGGCGAACTCGTCCACACCCTCCAAACCGCAGGAATCGTTCTCGTGCTCATAGCCATCGTCCTCATCCAGTTGCCTGAACGATCCGCCGAAGTCAGCGATTGCGCAGTCGAACCCATCGACTAACCTGTCCCTCTTGTTTCGTGTGGGGCGGACATTCCTGTCCGCCCCCGTGCATCGGCAATCGAGCGGTGGGATTTTAGAAGCCTTCTTTTGCCTGAGAGACGTCTGCTCCGTGCGGTTGTTCAATTTGAAGCAAACATTCGGAAGGGATGCGGATTAGGACTCTGTCCTCAGGCTGCTGGACATCACCTGTCAGCAGCAGCCTAGGGTTTACGGTTGGATGCTCGCGGCGGCAGCTGTCACATCGCGGCGTGACTCGGCGATCATTCCTGCAGCTGGCTTTCCGAGATTGTGCGTACATAGCACTCTTCGTGTACCGGTTGACCATCGGCATCAGTTTTCGCCGTTTCGAGATCGATCGGCTGGCGACAGATGGAACAGAGCGGTGCCAGAGGCGAACTGGAAGTCATAACACCCTCGGTTGGGTGGAGGGGTAAGGTTCTTGCAATTTGGAATTTTTGTCAAGGCCCGACCCTCGCGATTTTTCCGCTAAGTTGCTGAATAAGAGGGCCAAATGAATTTGCCAAATCTGTCGGTACGCCCCGGGCCAATTTGATATAATAACAATAGGGCCTAAAAATGAGAGAAGGGTGCGGATACATCTCCGTCACCCTTTTCTGTTGGGCCGTGATACGAGCGGGAGTAGCCAGAAAGCCTTTCCTGAGGGCTCACGGCTCAGTTTAAGAACGATTCAGCTTTCCCAGTCGCCCAAAATACCTCTGCGCCTTTCGGACGTCGCGCCCAATCTGCTCCCTAAGTGCTTCAACCGACGGAAATTTGATCTCGTCCCGCAGACGATCTAAGAAATGCAGTTCGACTTCTGTCTCCGCCGAAAGATCGAGGGGATGGAAGTTCAGCAGGTGCGTTTCAATGGCAAATGAATCGGCGCCGAAGGTCGGACGATTCCCGACATTCGTCACCGCATCGAAGCACTCGGCTTTATGGCCGCTGCCCAGGCGCGCGCGTGTGATATACGCACCATGCATCGGCACGAGTTCATCGTAGTGCGCGAGGTTGATCGTCGGGACCGTATATTTCGCCCCATATCCCCGACCCCGTCCCGGGTTCGACAGAATACTGAACGGACGCCCCAGCAAATGCCGCGCACGGCTCACTCGCCCGGCGGCGAGCAACTTGCGAATATGACTGCTGGATACGTTTTCCCCGCGCAGCCGCATTTCCGGGTAATCGTGGACCTCAAATCCCATCTCGCGCCCGAATGTTCGCAGCATGTCAATGTTGCCCGCAGCCTTGTGTCCGAAGTGGAAGTTGTAGCCCTCGTGAACTTCGCAAGCATGCAAACACTTGTTCAAGATGTCGTGCGCGAACTGGTGCGGCGTCATCAGCGACAGATCCCGCGAGAAGGAAAGCAGCAGCACCGCATCAATCCCCGTCGCTTCGAGAAGCCTCAGTTTCTCGGGCAGCGGAGTCAGGAGCCGAAAGCTATGATCCGGGCGCAAAATCCGCGACGGATGCGGCTCAAACGTAACCACTACCGACTTGGCATGCGCAGCCCGCGCCCGGCGCACAATCTCGTCGATCACGTGCCGGTGCGCCAGATGCACGCCATCAAAATTCCCCACGCTCACCAGCGTGGCCCCAAAGTCATGAGGAACGTCGCCGAGTTGGTGAAATGTGTGCATTGCAGTAGTTCTCACCGCCGCCGAGTTGCCGAGAGCGTCGAAGACATGCCCAAAAAGGTCCACCCGGCGTCTCGGCGGTGAATCAGTCTCTAAATCTCAAAATCGAGCTTCATCCCGTCAAACGCGAGTTGCACTCCGGCGGGGAGCAGCGCATTGGTCGCCTCGTGCGGCAGGTCATGACAGATGTGCGTAAAGATCGCACGCTTCGGCATTACTGCGTCCACGATCTTCAACGACCGCTCGATGGTCGAATGCGTCGGATGTGGTGTGTAGCGTAGCGCGTCCAGAAACAGGATGTCGACGCCGCGCAGCTTTTCCAGCGTCTCGTCCGGAACGGAACTGTGATCGGTGAGATACGCCGCCGAGCCGAAACGATAACCCAGGATCGGAGTCTCCCCATGAATCACCGTCAGGGGCTGAAAGCGAGTGCCAAACAATTCGACGGGCCCGTCGATCGGATGCAACTCGACCTGGGGCAGCCCGCCAAACTTATAGGTGGGCGAAAAAATGTAAGGGAACATCCCCTGCAAGAAGTCGCAGGCGTCGGGAGCGGCGTAGAGCGGCATCTTGCCGGGCTTGTGGTGGTATGTGAGCGGACGCAGATCATCGATGCCCAGAATGTGGTCAGCGTGCGTGTGGGTGTAGAAGACGGCATCGAGCTGCGTGATGTTTTCCCGAAGCGCCTGCTCGCGAAAGTCAGGCGTCGAGTCAATCATGACGTGGCGACCGTTGTAGCTGATGAGCACCGAGGGCCGCGTGCGCCGGTCTCGGGGATCGGACGAATGGCAGACGGCGCAGTCGCACCCGATCGTCGGAACTCCCATGGACGTGCCGCTGCCCAACACCGTCAAAGTCGCCTGCATCAGCCGTTGGTTCCCGTGATCGGCCCGGGCGCTTGCGGGGGCCGCGCCAGCGTGTTCGTTACTTCCACGTAGGCCATGCGCAGCTCGTAGAGACAGTTCTGCAGAAAGCCCTGCTCTTTGGGGGTGAGGTTGCCCTTGGTCTTGTCGGCAATCATGCCCAGCGTATCGATCGTCTGGCGGGCGCCGATGATGTCCACGCCAGGCTGTCCGCCTTGTTCGTGCATCAGGCCGAGTTGCATCATGGCAGTCATGTAGAGCGAGGCCATGAAGCGCTCGAAACTCATCTCGAGTTCTTTTGCCGAATGCCCGCTCAGCTCAACGCGGGTATCGAGATCGCGCGACGACTGCTTGTAAGCGTCATGCTGCGCCTTTTGTTCGGAATCGGTCGGCGGTTCAGGAATGTCCGATTCCGGCCCCGATGGCGCACCGAAGGCCGATGCATCTGGAGGCGTTAAGACCTTACCCGCAGACGACGCCGGAGCAGGAGGAGGTGGCGGTGGTGGTGGTGCCACAGCCACGGGGGCGGGAGCAGATACAGCGGCGGGGGCAGCAACCTGTTCTTCCACTGCTTCGGATCGCAACTCTCCGTCGGAGGTGAACAAGCGCTTGTCGCTAACTTTGAATTCGCTTTCTTCTTTTCTTCTTTGAGCCATAAGGTT
>Ga0302319_10004481_pt1 | contig 28670 bp, 25 predicted proteins | sample Bog_T0_2_FD_203319 | JGI IMG/M metagenome (GOLD analysis project Ga0302319, IMG submission 203319) | Peat permafrost microbial communities from Stordalen Mire near Abisko, Sweden - Bog_T0_2 | ecosystem: Environmental > Terrestrial > Soil > Wetlands > Peat | place: Sweden: Abisko, Stordalen Mire... | reverse complement strand
CCCGCTACTAGTAGCGGCCCTCGTCTGCAAGTTATTGATTATAAACAGCCAATTAGGGCACCCCCGCTACACCGTAGCGGCTTGTCCGCGGCCGGACCCGGAATTGCCCATGCCGACGTGCGTCCGAGCCTCAACCGGACAGGCATGTAACCCCTTTCTGCTTTGCCGCTTCTGTGCGCTCGATTCGCGGCTTCAAAAGGGGCGCCTTCGCACCCCACGGCAGGCCGGCGGCGGCAACTACTTCCGGATGCGCCGTAGCTCGGACCTTACCGCCCCTGCCTTGGCCGGGGCAGATCAGTTCACCCGCAAGAAAAGGCGGCGAGGAGTTGGGGCTTTAATCTATACTTGTTTGGTCTGGAAGTCCCTGACTGGCTCCCGGATAGACTTTCGATTGGGGAGGATGCAATGAAATTCATGTCGACGTGGACCGTGCTGCCCGGAACCTTGAGAGAGACCGTGGATCGATTCCTCGGCGGGCTGGGACAACCGCCGGCGGGCGTGACTCTTCTCGGGCGCTGGCACAAGGCGGATTGCAGCGGCGGCTTTGTGCTGTTCGAAACTAGCAATCCCGGAGCCTTCTATGAGTCGGCTGCCGTTTGGGCTGACATCCTGGAAATTCATACCGTGCCGGTCATCGAAGACACCGAAGCCGGCGCTGTCCTGGCGAAGGTCTTCAAGAAATAGGGCCGCCCCGGATCACGACTGACTGAGGGTCCCGGCAATTCGATTCCAGCCTCCGCGCCGGTGTGCGCGCGTCGTCTCAAGACAGCCCGGCCCGGTGTGCTGGTGAGAGCTGCGTTCCCCACCGATGAGGAAATCCACTCGGTGCCCTGGCGGAGACCTGCCGAGCCCGCTTGGATTGGAGCATTCTCAGATTGGTGGAGCGGCGCTCCGCGCCGCGAATCGTGATTAGTCGGCAGACAGGGATCTCACTCCGGTCCGGCATGACGGGACCGGCAACCAGAAACTAGCCCGCTGGACAGTCATGAGCAGAGCGGCCCACTGCACGCGTGCCGCTACCGATCTTCATCCGGGCCGGTCTCTCATGTACACGACCAGGTGCGTCTTCACGGGAGCTTAAACGCAGCCCGCGGCCGCAGACCAGCCCTGCTCATCCCCGCTGTTAAAGCCCGCTGTTACTGCCAGTGTCCTTCCACCAGCACATAGCCGCCTCGCCTGTGCTCCCAGCGATGGGCTACCCAGCGAGAACGGCCCTGTGGCGGCACATCCCAACGGCCTGCGACCCATACATGACGCTGGCCGTCCCAATTGTGGTATCCCGATACCCACACATGCCGCCGGCTCGGGCGCGGACCCCGATGCTCGACAATCACGCGCGGCGGCGCAACGCTGACGAAAACATCAGCCGCCGCAGCAGTGAACATCAGCGCGCCGGCAAAGACCAATCCGAGCAATCCCTTACGCCACATAAAACGCTCTCCTGTCCTTCATTTCACGACTCACTGAGTTTGAACAAGGCGCATGCTTGGCCGAGGGACGACATGCGCCATAACTCAGCTACTGGGCGTCGATTTACCGGAACATCCCTAACAGCCAAGCTATGAGGAGAATCACCAGGATCGTCCCCAACCCGATGCCGGCGCCGCCGCCGTAACCCCAGCGGCTGTGGCCGTAGTACCCTCCACCGCCGCCTAAGACCAGCAACAAAATGATCAGCAGGATCAACATCGTGAATCTTCCTTACTTTTCAAGGACGCGTTCGATCTTTCCAACGTTTTTCTGCACTTTTCCGACGATCTTTTCGTTCGTGCCCTGAGCCTCCATGCAAGGCTTGTCGAGGACCTTTCCGGCCGTCTCTTTCACCTTGCCTTTGACTTCATGCATCTTGCCTTGCAGCTCGTCCTTCATACCCTGCTTCATCGCTTTTCTCCTTAGTCTGTAAACTGGGCCAATCAGCACGGGGCCGGGGTTGCGCCGAACGCCTCGCCGGTCTCGACATCCGATTCGTCACTGGAGAAACGTAAGCAGATTTGGGTCCAAAGCAGAATGGGCATGGAAACGGGCAGAAAGCGGGCGGCGCCTGCCTGTTGGTGCAAATCCTGCCGTTCCCCCGGCAAGAAATGCCGAACGCGACGTGTTTGCAAGGCGCAATCGGCAAGCGGAATCGGCATTCGCTTTGTCCCTATTGCCGCGAGCCGAAATCCGGTGCGCAGCCACAAGGCCCAAACCCGCACGTCCGGTCTGGCGCAGCCACCGCGATGGCCTCCGCGGACCATGGCGCGAACCGTGATTTCACCATGCGGCGCGCGCAATTACCGCGTCACAACACCATGATTGCGCGGGGAAAACACGGTTTTTCGCGGGGTTTTTACGGTACCGCGTAATCATGGTTTTCTAAAGGACTTAGGCGAATTTCACCGCAAATTGCCGCGCGCCCTCGCGCTCGCGCTCTGCGCAGCAGCCTGTAAGTATAGCTTTCTAAAGGACTTACTCAAACTAGACTGCGCGCCATCACGTATCTATGGTTTTCTAAAGAACTTAGCCAAAAACCACTGATTTGGGCCTAAAAACCGTGCCTCGCCATGTATGTATGGTTTTCTAAAGGACTTAGCGAGAGTCTCAGAGTGTTTCAAGAACGCGTGAAATCACGTTGCTTTTGCGCCGCGAAGCAGATGGTTTTAGAGATCGAGGATGTGGCCCATGCGCTCTTTTTTGGTGCGCAAGTAGTCCACACTCTGCTCGCCGCGCGATTCGGCCTGGCAAGGAATGCGGGCCGCGACGCGGACGCCGCAGGCTTCGAGCGCGGCGATCTTTTCGGGGTTGTTGGTCAGCAACCGCACCGCCTTGACGCCCAGGAAACGCAGGACTTCGGCCGGGGCTTCGTACAACCGCAGATCGACTTCAAAACCTAACTGCTGATTGGCCTCGACCGTGTCCGCGCCGGCGTCCTGCAGCTCGTAGGCGCGCAGTTTGTTGAGCAGCCCGATGCCGCGCCCTTCCTCGTTCTCATAGACCACGATGCCACGGCCTTCGGCGGCGATCATCTCCAGCGACAGTTCGAGTTGCGCGCGGCAATCGCAGCGCAGGCTGTGGAATACGTCGCCGGTCAGGCATCGCGAATGGATGCGCACGAGCGGCGGCGCGGGCGCGAGCACGTCGCCCATCACCAGCGCGACGGCTTCTTCGGCGACGCCGTTCTTGCGAGCTTCGAAACCGTAGATCCGGAAGTGACCGTACTCGGTCGGAAAATCGGCTTCCGCGACTTTCCGCACTTCCAAACGCGTGTGGTCTGCCATGATGCGGGGAGGTCTAACCTCTATCTTACTAATGCGGGCGTTGACACGCGAGGGCCGGAGGACGTAGGGTCAACTTGCGACGGTCGCGCGCGCTGGCGGCGGCGTCGCCCGAATCGGACATGGATCGGCTGCTCATTCTCCTGCTCGTCAAGGTCGCCGCGGCGGCCTCGATCGCGAGCATTCTGTCGCGCTCGGGCAGGTTCCTGGGCCTGCTGATGCGCGACACGCGGTCGATCGCCGAAAACCTGCAGCTATGCCTGACCTTATCGGTGCTGTGCGCGATGGGTTCGCTGGTGCGGCTGCACAGCACATACTCGGCGGCCGACATCTGCTTCGAGGCGGCGCTGGTGTGCGGCATTGTGGGCGGGTATGTGTCGGGACTGGTGGGCGGCATAATCTGCGCGCTGCCGGCGACGCTGACCGGCGAGTACCTGGCAATGCCGCTGTACGCCGCGGTGGGCGTGCTGGGCGGATTGCTGCGGGACCTGGCGCCGGACGCGGACGACGTGTGGAGCTTCTCGCCGTTTTTCGATCTGAGCCTATGGCGGCTGGTGCGCCACAAAGAGCACCGCGCGCGCAGCGTGTACCACCTGGGGATGCTGCTGGCGCTGATGGCGGCCGAGTCCATGCGCTACCTCTGCCTGCAGGGTTTCGACAAGAAACTGGTCTTCACGCTGTACCAGAAGCAATCGGACCTGGCCACGGTGGGCGCAGTGTGCATTACGACGATATTCACGGTCTCGGTGCCCTTGAAGATCTGGAACAGCGCGCGCAACGAACGGCTGCTGGAGGCCAAGGAACGGCTGCTGGTGCAGGCCCGGCTGGCGGCGCTGGCGACGCAGATCAACCCGCATTTCCTGTTCAACACGCTGAACACGGTCTCGTCGCTGATTCGCACCAACCCGGACAAGGCGCGGCAGGTGGTGTACCGGCTGTCGAGCATCCTGCGGCGGCTGCTGAGCAAAGGCGACAACTTCGCGCCGCTGCGGGACGAAGTGGCGTTCATCGAAGACTACCTGTCGATCGAGATCGCGCGCTTCGGCGACAAGCTGCGGTTCTCGAAGCAGATCGACGAGGCGGCCATGGACCGCCTGGTGCCGACGATGATTCTGCAGCCGCTGATCGAGAACAGCATCAAGCACGGGCTCGCCGGCAAGGTGGATGGCGGCTCGATCCGGCTGAGCGGGCGGATTCGCGACGACGACGACCAGAAGCGACTGCAGTTGGTGGTGGAAGACGACGGAGTGGGCATCGAGGAGGAGCGGCTGGCGACGATTCTCGAACAGGCGGGGATCGGCGTCTCCAACGTCAACGAGCGGCTGCAGGTGCTGTTCGGCAGCTCCTACCGGCTGGAGGTTTTCTCGAAGCCGGGCGCGGGGACGCGCACGGAGATCGAGATACCGGCGTGAGGAGGCGAAGCCGCGCGTGGGATTGAGATTCGACAGTACCTATCTATGGGTCGCGCTGATTCTGCTCCTGGGCGCGATTGGCTACGTTCTCCCCGCCGTTGGAGCTCTGCGGTTCGTCCGGTGGCTGTTCCGTGCGCCGGGCGCTGACCGCCCACAATTGAAGGATGGTGTCGCGTACTACGCGGTCAAACGAAGGTTCAGGATGTTGGGATTCGTGCTGGGACCGCTCGTGGGTATTTTCTTCGTCTGGGTGTGGCTCGACGCTCGTCCCGCCTTCGATTGGGTGGCGCTCTCATCGGCCATCTTCTTGCTAGTCGGTGGCCCCTGGATGGCTTGGAGATCCGTGAGCACGGATGAAAACGGCATCACAAGAATCGTTTGCGGGCTTTCACGACGCCTCAACTGGAGCGAGATCACGGATGTTCAATGGCGGGCTCGGGAGTTCCCGAGCGTCGTGCTGCGCACACCCACTCGCAAACTGGTGATCGACTCCCGGTACGAGGCGTTCGAGTTCCTCGTTAAGGAAATTGGGGACCGAACGTCGGTGTTGCGGGAGAGGCCTCAGGGCTTCGGAGGCTTCTGGACAGCCTGAACCGCCCCGCCTATAACCGGGACGCGCACTGAGATCGGAATCCCGGCACGAGAGGCGCAGCAGTAGCGCCGGGACACACCTACGGCGTCTGCGGCGGACGCGTTACTGTCGCGCTGCCAGTTTCTGAGCCGCGACCGTCTGACGGAGCCGCGCGCGAGAGGGTTGTCGTGTTTCGCCGGGGGTGTGGGGACGTCCCTCCTCTTGGTGGGAGTCTAAAGCGGCAGCAGCACGGGCCGATGACTACGAATAGTCACTTGGATCTCGTATGTTACTGATAAGCAGTGACTTACAAAGCCAGGTGACTACTCAGTAGTCATCTGGACGAAATTTCGGGGTAGCGCGGGGACACACCTGCGGCACCCGCGGCGGCCGTATTGGTGTCGCGCTGCCAGTTTCAGAGCCGCTCGCCGTCAGGGAGTCGGCCGGCTCCGCAACAACACAACGCCACCGCTCCTTGCAGTCGCGGCTCCGTAACGGTGGCGTGAGGGAATCGCCATGGCGCGCGCGCGCCACCCATAGAGAGGAAAGTCGTGGCGGCGCGGCCTAAACCAGACCCGCGGGCCGCGAGATCGGATAGAATCGTGGTTTACCTATGATGCGCCAAATGGGACAGCCTGACCCGTCCCACTGGAGTTTTGTTGAAAAGAACGTAGTTTCGGAGAAGGGGAACGGAGGCTTTGCCGAGAAAGGCGCGATTCTGCAGGGGAATAATCGGCGAAATACTGAGAATCGCTCGATGCCGGGACCGTCAGAGAGAGAAGCTAAAGGCTGTCCCGTGCATCTTTTTCTCATAAAAATGACGAAAATGGCTCGATGAAATGACAAAAATGCGTTTGGGACGCGTCAGGCTGTCCCGTTCTTCGTTCTTCGTTCTTAAAATGCGTTTGGGACGCGTCAGGCTGTCCCGTTCTTACGTTCTTACGTTCTTAGGCTGTCCCGTTCTTCGTTCTTCGTTCTTCGTTCTTTCAATGCGCGTGCCGGACCAGTTGGGCAGTTTTGCCCAAATCTGTTTCTAAGTAATTGATTCTAAAAATCATAAAATGGCCAATTGGGAAATCGTTGCCCAATCGCTCCCGACCGCGGGCCTTCCGGCCTCCCTTCCTCGCAGCTCGTCACACAAGTGGAAACCGCTCCCTCACGGTCGCGGCTCTGAAACGAGCGGCTCTGAAACGAGCGGCTCGGAAACACACGCGGCTCGTAGCAACGGGGCCGCGACCGTGAGGGAGTCGCCATGGCGCGAGCGAGCCACCCGTAGAGAGGAAAGTCGCGGCGGGCGTGACATAAACCAGACCCACGGGCTGCGAGATCGGATAGAATCCTGGTTTACCTATGATGCATAGTCCCAGTGTGCCCGGCTTTCTGCTCCCATCCGGCGGCGCGATTCTGTCGCTCGACGGCGTCGACCTGCTGGTCATCAGCCTGTATTTCGTCGCGGTCATCGGCATTGGCCTGTACCTGAAGAGCCACACCAAGACCGGCGAAGACTTCTTCATGGCGGGGCGCGAAATGACGGCGTGGATCGCCGGATTGAGCTTCCTCGCCGCGAACCTGGGTTCGCTCGAATTGATGGGCTGGGCCGGCGCGGCTTACCAGTACGGCATCCTGGCGACGCACTGGTATTGGGTCGGGGCGATCCCGGCGATGCTGTTTCTGGGCCTGGTGATGATGCCGTTTTATTACATCTGCAAGACGCATTCGGTGCCGGGCTATCTGCAACTGCGCTACGGCGAAGGGAGCCGCACGCTGGCCGCGGTGAGCTTCGGCTTCATGACGGTGCTGATGTCGGGCATCAACATGTTCGCCATGGCGAAGGTGATGCAGGTGGTGCTGGGCTGGGATCTGCATTTCAGCATCTGGATTTCATCGCTGACGGTGGGCGCGTACGTGGTGCTGGGCGGGCTGCTCTCGGCGATTTTCAACGAAGTGCTGCAGTTCGTCTTGATCTGGCTGGGCGCGATGCTGATCCCGATCGTAGGGCTGATCGAAACGGGCGGCTGGAGCGGGATGGTGGCGCGGATTCATAACAACCCGATCGTACAGAGCCACGTGCAGGGCCAGGATTTCACGCACCTGTGGTCCACCATGGGCACGTTCAGCGGCAACCCGATGGGGATCCACTGGACGGGGATCGTGTTTGGCCTGGGGTGGGTGATCAGCTTCGGCTACTGGACCACCGATTTCCTGGTGGTGCAGCGCGTGATGTCGGCCAAAGACCTGCGGTCGGCAAAGATGGCGCCGATCATCGGCGCGGCGTTCAAAATGTTCGTACCGTTCATCGTGATTCTGCCGGGCTTGCTGGGGCTGGCGGTGCTGCCGGAGTTGCTGCATTCGGAGAAACTGGTGCAGGCCCATCCGGGCTGGCACAGCTACAACGACGTGCTGCCGCTGATGCTGGCGCGATACCTGGGCCCGGGCCTGCTGGGACTGGGCGTGACAGCGTTGATCGCGGGCTTCATGAGCGGCATGGCGGGCAACGTGACGGCGTTCTCGACGGTGTGGACCTACGACATTTACAAAGCCTTCCGCAAGAAAGAACTGACGGACGCGCACCTGGTGCGGGTGGGCCGCTGGGCGACGATTGTCGGCGTGGCGATCTCGATCGGCGCGGCGTATTTCGCGATGCAGTTCCAGTCCATCATGGACTACGTGCAGGCGTTGTTCAGCTTCTTCATCGCGCCGCTGTTCGGGACCGTGATCTTCGGCATGTTGTGGAAACGCGCGACGCCGGCGGCGGGCTTCTGGGGCTTGCTGGCGGGCACGGCGTCCTCGATCGCGATGTACGTGTGGGTGAAGGTCGACCCGACGGCGCTGCGCTACATCGCGCTGTCGCCGAACGCGAAGGACATGGCCGAGAACATGTACCGCGCGCTGTGGTCGTGGCTGATCTGCGCGGGCGTAACGATCGTCGTCAGCTACCTCACGCAGCCGAAGCCCGAATCGGAACTGGTGGGGCTGGTGTACGGCATCGGAGCGATGCCGCACGAGGAGCCAGTGGCGCTGTGGAAACGCCCGATTTTCTGGGCCGGCGCGGTGATCGTAGTGTTTTTCATTCTGAATCTGCTGGTGTGGTAAGGAGCCTCGCATGATCCACGGAAGAAACATGATTTCGATCTGGTTTTTCATCGGATTGCTGGTGCTCATTTACGGCGTCATCATCCTCGGCTGGGGGCTGGTGAGCGGCGGCCACGCGGCGTCGGGACGCCCGATCATGCTGGTGGAACTGCGCACGGATCTGTGGATGGGCGGCTTCATGACGCTGGCTGGGGCGTTCTACACGTTCAAATTCGCGCCCTGGCGCAAAGGCGAAAAGTAGCACGGCGCGGGCGCGGGGCCGGCCCGGAACGATCATCGACCCCAGGAGGTCGCGTATGCGTACTGCGTTGAAAAGTCTGTTGCCGGCCCTGATGACGGGCCTTCTGTTGAGCCTGGCGATGCCGGTTGCGCACGCGGCCGAGACGCCGAAAACGATTCTCTACGGCGCGGCTTACTACCAGGAGTACATGCCGTATGAGCGCCTGGATAAAGATATCGAACTGATGAAGGCGGCGGGCTTCACGTGCGTCCGCATGGGCGAATCGACGTGGACGTCGTGGGAGCCGCGCGACGGCGAATTCCAATTCGAGTGGATGGACCGCATCGTGGCGGCGATGCACAAGGCGGGCATCCAGGTGATCATGGGGACGCCGACGTACTCGATTCCGCCGTGGATGTATAAAAAACACCCGGAGATGCTGGTGCTGCATTATGGCACCGCGGGGCCGCAGTGGGATCCGTGGTCGGGAACGTATCCCGGGCCGATGCGGCCGGGGGCCTACGGTCCGCGGCAGAACATGGATCTGACGAACCCGGATTTCCGGCGGTACTCGGAGCGTGTCATCCGCAAGATCGCCGAGCACTACGCGCACAATCCGGCGATCATCGGCTGGCAGGTGGACAACGAGACCGGGCCGAACCAGATCGCACTGCCCAACGTGCAGCGCGCGTTCGTCGAGAAGCTCAAGGAGAAATATGGCACGCCGCAGAAGCTGAACCAGTTGTGGGGCCTGACCTACTGGGGGCAATTGGTCGACAACTGGGACGAGTTCCCATCGCGCGAGGGGATTCTCAATCCGGGCTACAAACTCGAGTGGTCGCGTTTCCAGCGCGGCATCGTCACCGAGTTCCTGGCGTGGCAGGCGAAGATCCTGCGGGAGTACATCCCGGCGCGCCAATTCGTCACCCAGGATTTCGGCGGATTCAACACGGAAGTGGACCACTGGGCCATCGGGCGCGCGATGGACATCGCCGCGACCAACATCTACTTCACGGCGCAAGAGAAGCTCGACGGCATGGACATCGCGCTGGGCGGTGACTTCTTCCGATCGGTGAAAAACGCGCCGTACCTGGTGACCGAGACCAACGCGCAAACGATCGGCTGGGACTCGCGGGCGCAGTATCCGCCCTACGACGGGCAGTTGCGGCTGGAGGCGTTCGCGCACGCCGCCAGCGGGGCGACGCTGGTGGAATACTGGCACTGGCACTCGCTGCATTACGGTCAGGAGACGTACTGGCGCGGCGTTCTGGGGCAGGATCTGGAACCGAACCGCGCCTATGCCGAAGTGGCGACCATCGGCGCGGATTTCAAGCGCCTGGGAAGAGACATCGGCAACCTCAAGAAGAGCCCGCGGGTGGCGATTCTGTTCAGCACCGACTCGAACGACACGATCGAATCGATGCCATTCAGCGATCACATGAATTACATGGGGATGGTGCGGCAGATGTACGCCGCGGCGTACGCGATGAAGACCGAAGTCGATTTCGTCACGCCTGAAACGCGCGACCTGTCGAAGTACAAAGTGCTGCTGGTGCCGCCGCTATATTCGGCCTCGGACGACGTGCTCAAGCGCATTGCCGAGTTCGTCGAAAATGGCGGGCACGCCGTTGTGGCGTTCAAGAGCGGCTTCACCAACGAATACTCGACCGTGCGCTGGGAGCGCTCGCCAGGGCCGCTGCGGAAGGTCGCCGGATTCTCGTATCAGGAATTCTCGAACCTCGCGCAACCGGTGGCGCTGAAGCCCGATCGCTACGGAGTGGGGGCCAAGAACCAGGCCTCGACGTGGGCCGAATTCCTGCTGCCGGAAGGGGCCGAGACGCTGCTAACTTACGACCATCCGTTTTTCGGCCGGTATCCGGCGCTGACGCGGCATCGCTTCGGCCAGGGCACTTTCACTTACCAAGGCACGGTGCTGAGCGGCGAATTGCAGCAGGCGGTGCTGCGCGAGGTAATGCAATTGGCCGGGCTGGAGAGTCAGGACTGGTCGCTGCCGGCGCCGGTGCAGGTGCGCCACGGCGTAAACGTGCGGGGCCACGCCGTGCATTACTATCTGAACTACTCGGGCGCGCGGCAGGAGTTCACATACCCGTACGTGGGCGGGCGCGAGCGGCTGAAGGAGACGCCCGTTGCCACCGATGCGAAGGTCGCGCTGGAGCCGTGGGGCGTGGCGATCATCGAAGAGGGGCTAGGGCAGAACTAGGCCGGCGGCCACTGACCACGCAAGATCAGGAAGAAGCGTTACCCATGTGGTCGGCAAGAACTGTTACCCATGTGACGGATCCTACAGGCGGAGCAGAATCGAAATCAGGTACAGAATGGGAATCAAGCGAAAGTGGAACAGCCGACCGGTGCTTTGGCCAGAATCGCCAACTGCTCGTCTTCGGATGACCCGTTTGCCTGGGACCCGGAATCCAGCGCCAATTGCCGGATCTGATGTAATAGGGCGTCACAGACACCGTCCTGTGTCTAAGGAGGTCCTATGCCAGTTGGACTGACCTGCCCTAACTGCGGAGCTGCGATCAGCGAGGCATCTGTTGTAGCGGCTGCTCCCGTCTGCACTCATTGCAGAGTCGTCATAACGAGCGTGGGTGGGACTCTGGGGTTCACGAGTGCATACGGATTAGGTGATCCGACGATCACGCGACGACGTGTCGAGGCAGATTTGGCGGTACTTCGCGATGCTCAAATGAAATACCGTGGAATGCTGGAGGCGTGTAAACAGCAATTGGATTGGAGCGTAGAACGCTATGCGCAACTCCCGGAGCCCCCAGAGTTGCTGAAACTGGAAGATGTTCCTTCCTTCTGGCTGGAATCGTTGAAGGGGCTGGGGGCTGCAATTGCTTGGTTGGTCGGTTCATTCATCGCCGCTGCGGCATTCTGGCTAGCATGGTCGATCTGTTTTGGTATCTATGAAACCATCAAGTTTCTGCCGATGGGAAGCCCGGATCCTTTGGAGAAGCCTTTCAACGTCATTTCCCCCCTGATAATCTTCGGTGGGTCTCTTGGGTGTGCTCTGTCCGGCCCATTTAAACACATCAAGGCAGAGATGGCTAACGGCAATAGGCCGTATGAGAATGCTCGACGTCAGAAGGCGTACGATGAGGCCGTGGCCGCAGCATTGCGAGCTGCAGAACCACTCAAGGCGGCGGAAGACCACCGCCTCCGCTGTCAAATTCGTGACCTAGAGGGTTCGGCCAAGATGGTTAGTGAGATGGAGGCGGATGTTCGTCGAATACTAGCGAACGGTTGAACGGGTCGGCCTGACACGAATGGTCGGTTACCGGAGCCAAGGCGGCAGAGACCGATGCTTTGGCCAAAACCGCCGATCGGTCGTGTCAGGCTGACCCGTTTGACAAGTAGTTACGCCACGCCGAGGGCGGCGAGTAGCGGGGCGTCGTATTCGCTCGTATGGCTAGTAGTCGGGTGCTAGAATTCAGTCGTAGTCGGACCACTACGCACTTGCCCCAATCTCGAGATATGATCTTTCAGCGCTGCACATCCTTCTCGCAGCTCCTTCTCGAACGAAGTCTGATTCGCCAAGGTGTCAAACTGATAATTCGACAAACCTTCTGGTTTCAGAAGCATGTTCACCGTGGTTGCGATTTCCATCCCTCCGAAAATGCCCGTAGCGATGGTCTTCTTTCGAACGGTTGGGTCGAGATCAGCTAACTGCAGTTCTTCGGGCGTTAGCTCAAGTCTTGCCGAGAAGAGCCACACTTTCTTCTTGAACAGCAATCCCTTACTGCCTTCAGTTGTATTCGCGTGAAGCTTCATAATTTGGATCCTCGATTGTTGGTTTGCATGTTGCGTCAGTATCACTCTCCAGGCGAGGAGGAGCAACGGTCACGGGCAAGCGTACAGTCTATCACCGTTTCGGAGCTGATGACCTGATTGGAAGCCCGACGACGGGAGCGGGTCGGACAAGACCGGCTTAGCCTCCTACGTGAACGAAGCTCCGGTAGGTACGGTGACACGCCACGTCTGAAGCGTGGGCAAGGGGCTCCGTTGCTGTCCAAGGTGGTGGCGGACCAGTGGCTTCTCTGAGCGCTACCTGGCCGCGCGAACTTGCGGTGAACACTTGCCTTGGTTGGAGGACTTGGCATCTCTCCGCCACCTATTTCTGCCAGTTGGCACCATGGGCTTGGCAGAGGTAGCCAGTGCCTTTGCACTTTGTGCATCGGTGACCGTGCTCTTTTCCGGTTCCATCGCACTCAGAACAGCGAATCAACGCGGTCTTGTCTTTTTCGCAGTACTTTCCGTCCATGGTTCACCTCAATGTGTTGGGAGTTGTAGTTCGGTTTACGGGGGCGCTTCATTGGGCGCTTACCATCCTCATTTTTCTACCCTCAGTCGTTGGCGTGCATCACTTCCAGGGCGTTCTCCTTCGCTTCTTCCTTTGTAGAGCCCTCCCCCGTGTAGTGCTTACCGTCACTGGTATAGACATGACACGTCCAATCGTTAGGGCTCAGGAGGTTTACATTCTCGTGATACTTGATTTCTTTGACTTGTGTTTTCGCCATCTACCCGACTCCTTTGACGGTTCCACCCACAATATGTGAATGGGGCCTTTCCCGAAGCAATCCTGCAGCATCAGGAAGGACTCAGCTGACTGAGATCTTGCCAGTACCCGAACACTTCGTGCAGCGAGCTTCCCTGCCGTCCTTCTTGACGGTGCCTGATCCGTTGCACTCAGGGCACTTGACGCTCACTTGTTCGTTCTTCTTCTGACCTGGGGCCCCTTCAAACGAGTTTCGCATGTTTGGTAGCCACTCCTATGAGCCTGTTCTGAAGTCGATGCTCGGAAATACGTTCACGACGCACGTCGGTTCTTTGTTTCGTTCTTTGAGTAGGAAGATGGATCATCTTCCTACTGCGCCGCTCAGCCTCAACGTGACCCGGACTAGCGGATCGAGCATATTGCAATTGGCTCTTGGAGTCAAGCATGCGGAAGGGAAATACCTCTGATTCTTCCAATATGGGCGAGGCAAACTGGTCAGCCTGACACGAGCGGTTGGCCGAAGAAGACACCGCGCAGAATTAGGTGAACATTCCCCGGAAACCGGGGGACAGACGGGTGAAGTCCGCACAGCGCAGTGGCAGCGGTCAGTCCCCGGTTTCGCGTTACGCCAGGCGCGTCTCGTATGCCCGCAGGCCGCGCACGCCCGGGCGGGTGCGGTAAAGCGCTCCGCCGAACAGGCCGCCCACGGCGTCGTAGCCCGCGGGCATCACCGGCATGGGCTCGGAGTGGGCGGCCGAAGTGATGTAGAGGTCGCCCAGATCCGCGCCGCCGAAAGTGGCGCAGGAGGTCTGCTTGGCGGGCGTCTGGATGCGGCGTTCCACTTTGCCGTCGGGGTCGTAACGCACCACCGCGGAGCCGTACCACTGCGCGGACCAGAGGTAGCCTTCCGCGTCCACGGTCAAGCCGTCAGGGAGCCCTTCGTCGGGCGGCACGGCGACCAGCACGCGGCGGTTGCGGGCGACGCCGGTCGAGAGATCGTAATCGTAGGCGTAGATGCGGCGGGCGGTGGAGTCGGTGAAATAGAGCGTGGTCGAATCGAGCGAGAAGGCGATGCCGTTGGAGAGTTCGAAGCCTTCGTCGAGAATGGTGACGCGGAGGTCGGTGTCGACGCGGATCAGCTTGCCGCGCTCGTAGTCGCCTTGGGGCGCGTAGAACTTGGAGCCGGCGAGCAGGCGGCCGGCGGCGTCGGCGGCACAGTCGTTGAGCTTGAGGCGCGCGCCGTCCACTTCGGAGGCCACCAGGCGCGGCGCGCCGGCGCCATCCCAGAGCCAGATGCCGCCGCTGTTGATGAGCGTGAAGCCGCCGCCCTCATTGAGCCGGAAGCCGCAAATCTCCAGCTTGTCGTCGAGCACCTCGTGGACGCCCGTGGCCGGCCGGTAGCGGTAGAAGCGGTGGCCGGAGTTATCGGTCCAATAGAGGGTTCCAGTCTCCGGATCCCAGACCGGGCACTCGCCGCACAGGTCCTGATAGTCGGCAATGACTTCCATAGTTGTCTCTCTCGAATAGCATGCACTGCCAGGTGCTGAGTTTGCAACGAGCCGGGCCGCAGCGTCGGATTTGCGCGCGGGCTCCGAGCGCAGGCGCGAGCGACCAGGTTTTTCTGGCGTGCGGCTGCCGGAAGAAGGACGGGCACGCGCTCGGGAGAGGGCCGTTGGTACAATTGCATTAGAGACTGCGATAGCGACGGAGCGACGGATGCCCATTTTCGAGTACAAATGCGAAGAGTGCGGGACGAAGTTCGAGAAGCTGATTTCCCGCACCGCGGACGAAGCCGCGCTGAGCTGCCCGGAGTGCGGGAAGCAGCATTTGCACCGCGAGCTTTCGACCTTCGCCGCGCACAGCCACGGGACGGCCGAAGCCGGTCCGCGATGCCCCTCCGGCGGCATGTGCCCGACGCCGGGCGCGTGCGGGCTGAACTGACGGGCTGCTATCACTCCACTCCCGAAACAAAACGCGCAAGTCAGGCTTGACTTTCGCTCTGTATTCGCCAATACTGCGGGTATGGCCCTGACACCCAAACAGAAGACGGTTCTGGATTTCGTCGTTTCGTTCATCGAACGAAGCGGGTATTGCCCCAGTTTCGAAGAGATTGCGCGGGGGGTGGGACTGGGGTCGCTGGCCACGGTGCACAAGCACGTGACGGCGCTGCAGCAGAAAGGATACCTGAAGCGGCGGTACAACGAAAGCCGTTCGCTCGAGGTCTCCGCGGAATACCTGCGCAGCGAGCAGGAGCGGCTGGAGAAGCAGACGATGGAGAAGCCGCCGGCATCCGCGGGCGTGACCATTCCGCTGATGGGGACCATCGCCGCGGGCGTGCCGGTGGAGGCGCCGGAGAGCCCTGAGACGCTCGATTTCGCCGACTTTGCGGGATCGCCGAATCTGTTTGCGCTGCGAGTGCGCGGCGATTCGATGATCGAGGATCACATCTGCGACGGCGACTTCGTGTTGATCGAACGCACTAAGACGCCGCGCGACGGCGAGATCGTGGTGGCCCTGATCGACGGGAGCGAGACGACGCTCAAACGGATTTACCGCGAAGGCGAACAAATCCGGCTGCAACCGGCCAATTCGACGATGGAGCCAATCCGGGTTCCGGCCGGGCAGGTGGAGATCCAGGGCCGCGTTCTGGCGGTGCTGCGGAAATACAGGTAGGGGAGTCCGCGCTTCAGCCGGACCGGCGATCCGCTTATTGTCCTTCGATTGTGCTGGCCAGAGGCGATTCGGTGCGCGGTCGCGGCAGCACCTCGATGGAACGGGTGCCGTGGCGGCGAGCGTCGGAGCCGGTCGTCGCGACCGGCGTCAGCACGCGGATGACGTTGTTCTCACCCTGGGCGACGTAGACCTTGCCGGCGGCATTCACGGCCACGCTGAGCGGAAACGTGATGGCGGCCTGCAGGGCCGGGCCCCCGTCGCCGTAAACGCCGAACTGGCCATTGCCGGCCACGGTGGCGATGGTGCCGTCGGCGGCTGCGACGCGGCGGACGATGTTGTTGACGAGATCCGCAATGAACAGGTTTCCGGCGCTATCGACGGCCACCCAGGACGGATCGGACAGACCGGCATCGATAGCCAGGGTGCCGGTGTCCTTGGAGGCGAGGATCCCGTTGCCGGCCACGGTGGTGATGATACTGGTGGTTGTGATGACACCCTTGGTCGCCGCCACCATGCGAATGCGCTGGTTGAGCTGGTCCGCGATGTACAGGTTACCGGCGGCGTCCAGCGCCAGGCCCAGTGGATGATTCAACGAACTGGCGATGGCCGGACCGCCATCGCCACCGTAGTCCGCATAACTATTGCCGACGATGGTGTTGATGTTGCCGTCGGTAGTCACCTCGCGGATCACGCTATTGCCCGTGTCGGCGATCCAGACGTTGCCCGCGGAATCCACGACAATGCCCACCGGGGTGTTGAGTTGGGCTGCCGTAGCGGCGGCGGTATCGCCGCTGTAGCCGCTGCCGAGAGATTGATCGCCGGCGAAGGTCGTAATGGTGCCTCCCGCGACCTTGCGGATCACGTGGTTCAGCGTGTCGGCGATATAGACGTTGCCCGAGGAATCCACGGCCACGCCGCACGGGGAATCGAGCTCCGCGCTGGTGGCGGCGGCGCTGTCGCCGAGATAACCGAGAGTTCCATCGCCGGCGATGGTGCTGATGTTGCCGCTGGTGTCGACTTTGCGGATGCGGTGGTTGACGTGGTCTGCGATGTAGAGGTTGCCTGAGCTATCGAAGGCAATGCCGGTGGGATAGTTGAGTTCGGCGCTGGTGGCCGCGCCGCCGTCGCCTGCAAACCCGGCCGTTCCGGTGCCCACCGCGGTGGCGATGGTGTAAGTGGGCGCGACCTGCGCCAGGCCGAGGGCCGGCAGAAGAGCCAGCACGGATGCGGCCAGACAGGCGGCCCGCCACGGGTTCCAGCCTCGCGTACAACTGTCGTTCGATTGCACCAGACTCCGTATCACCTGAGACTCAGCCTCCATCGCGCGGATTCTCCCACCACGAACTCATCATTATCTCCCATTCGCGCTGCCGCCGGGGCTTTCGAGCGCGTGGGCACCGCTCGGAACGCGCCCGGAACGCAAAACACACCACGGCTCAGGGCCACAATCGAGTCGAAATTGTATGGACGCCCGGCAGGGGCGGCTGGTGTACGGAGATCGGGCCCGGTTTACTGAAATCGGGCACAGCGCCGGGCGCCGGGCGAATACATGCCTGACGCCCGCCGGCGGTGGCCGGAACTGATGTCTGGTTGCAGAAGTTCCGGTGTCCACCGCCTTACGGTTGCGGCTCTGAACCGTTTCGGAGCCGCGCGAGTCAGCCAGCGGTTTGATCCGCCAACTTCTGCAACTTGGAACTAGCGCGCGTGACGGGCGCGGACGAGCGCGACGGCGGCCAGCCAGTCTTCCCGTGCGGCGCCATGCGCGCGGCCCCGGCGCAGCCAGGTGTAATACGCTTCCTTCGAGATCTCCTCGTGATGCAGAGCGGCATCGAAGGAAGGGCGCTCGCCGGCGGCGTGCACCTCCTGCGGCTCTTCCACGACCGGCTTGCGGGCCGGCGCTTTATGGGTAGCGGCGGGGGAATTGAGCTTGGCGGACGGTTGCTCCGAGCCGCCCTGCGGCGCGGCGCCCGCGGTCTTTCTGGTACGGACCGTTTTGCCCTTGGCCTGCTGGCCCGGCTGGACGGTCTCCTCCGACTTCAAGGTCTCCGATTGGGGATTGGCCTTCTTTTGAATTGCCATGTGTTATTTCCTTCCTTTCGATTCGTTCTTTTCTTTGTACATCGGCAGCGTGAATTCTTCTTAACTGTTCCGTGACAAAGTGTTTCAGCCTGAATGTGGCTGCGTCGGGCGAGGGCGGCACGTTGCAAGGGGCCGCTCAGGCCGGGGTCACATCTTGCGGGGGGATTGTTTCAGCTCTTCGAGGAGCCCGGCGGCCAGAGCTTGCGCCTCGGCAAAGGTCTGTTGATACGCCGTGAATTTGCGGTTCAGATCGAGAGCCTGCTCGGGGCTGTGGCCGGTCCTGAGAATCATGTCGCGCACTCGCACGGGGTTGGGCAGAACGGCGTCTTCGCGCAATTCTTCGAGTGCCACGGCGGGGTCGAAACGCAGGTCCATCAGAATCACTCAGACTCTTTCGTATTATATCGCGAATCAGCGGCCCCGTGTGGCCCGGCGGAGGGGCGGGGACAGCTCGAGCCATGTCGCTCGGCCGCGACACTCGCGAGTATGAGAATGCCTGTGGCCTCTTCATTTGGAATCAGCAGTTTGCAGGCATTTACAAGAAAAAGGAATACTGGATTGGCTGATCCCGCCGTTGACGCGGATAGCGGGAGCTCCCAATTGTGCGGAAACCGTGAGCGTCGCGCTGGAAGGACGATCTAATTCTTCGGCGACGGGTTCACCACGGGGATGGTGACGATGTTGGAGACCTGGTATATCTGCGAAATGGTCATGGTGGTCTGGGGGTCGGTAGGCAGACTGGTATTGAGTTCCAGGTCCAGTTCGTAGAGCCCCACATAGCCCGGTTTCAGTCCCGAGAAGAGCACGTTGGCCGTCAGGCCGCCCACCAAGCTGGCAACGAATCCGTCGAAGGTCACGTTGTTGTAGGAGGAACCTGCGAACGGCTGGCCGTTGAGCATCAGCTGCTGATCGCCGGCGGTCAATATGCCCAGACCCGTCCCGTAGACGGAGATGGTCTCGCCCGGCAGCGCCGGATTGTCCAAGGTCACGGGGGCGCCGGCGACGTTCGCGCAGCATAGTGTGGAGTTGAAGGCAGTCATGATGATCGTCGCGCCGGTCTGTGCACTGGCGTTGATCGGGATGCTATTGCCCGCCGGGCCGGGTACGATAGCCTGCAGCCGGATGCGCTGGAAAGCTCCGGCGGGGAAGGCGCGCACCTCCGGGTCATGGGCATCGATGATCGCAATCAGCTGGTCCCTGACGGTGGCCGTTGTGTCGGTCGCCAAGACCGTATAGTTGTACGGCCGGTCGCGGATGGTGACGGTGGCGATGTCACCGGCGGTGATGGTGCCGTCCACGGAGATCGTCGCCGTGGCCGAGCTCGAGTAGTGATAGGCCAAGCCCGGATTCGGCGCCTGGGTCGGGTCGTAGAACAGCGTCGGGCTCTGCTGGATCACCGGGATCGCCACGGCAGTGCTGACATCCACCGTGCCATCGGGGTTCTGCACCCGCAGGATGCCGGAGCCCGTGCGCGGGAACCGCAGCGTGTCGGTTACGTTGATGGTCGAACTCGGCGATGGCGGCGTCGTATCGGGTTCGAGTGCGCTGGAGAGCTCGATCGGGAGCTGTGCCACCACGTAGGTCGAGGCGACAGCGATGATCGGGCAGCGGATCCCGTCCACGTAGAACTCGACGCCGTCCAATGTCGTCGGCAGCGGCTGGTTCAGAGGCTGCACCGGCGGCGGGTTGTTGGGGTCGATGCCCGGAACCAGGATCTGGCCCGAGGCGCCGTTCGTGCCCGGCGCGCCAGTGATGCGGACGAGTTCATAGGGCGCCAGCAGGGAGGCGTCCGACCCGCCGGTGAGATTCGCGCCGGAGGTCGTGAGGGTGAGCGTAGCCGTGGTCGGATTGAGCGAAGTGGCCAATGTGATGTTGTTGCCAGCCGTATCCGCGTACGCCGTGCGGGCCGTCAGGATCACGAGATCCGCGGCCGTATCCGGTGTGGCGTAGACATATGGATCGCCGGCGCCGCTGTTGGAGCTGTTGATCGCGTTGACCAGGGCAGTGACCACTGTGGCGAGCGTATCGGAGGAGACGAGAGTGTAGTTGTAATTCACCGTGATTTCGGTGCCGGTGCTATCGAGAACGTTACTGTTCCCGATGGTCACCGTGGCCACCGCGTTGGCCTGGACCGTGCCGCCGACCGTGATGGTGGCGCGCGCGTAGGTGTGGGCGCTGGCGGCGCTGAGAATGGCGTTGAGCGGCAACGTGAAATCGCCCGGCGTGAAGACCGAGATGCGCCGGTTGAAAGTATCGGCCACATAGAGATTGGTTCCGTCCCAGGCCAGCGCGTTGGGAGTCTTGAACGTATCGGTCCCGCTGACCAACTGGGGATAGGATGAATCGGAACTCAGGTCCACCTGGTCGTTCGGCTGTCCCAGAATGACGTCGGCGGGAACGGTGTTGGCGTCGGGAATCGTGTTCCAGACGAGCACACGGTCGTTGCCCGCGTCGGCGACATAGAGCCGCGTCCCGTCGCTGATGACCGCCATCGGCCCGCTGAGGGTGGCCGCACACATCGGGGGATACAAGGGGAAACTCTTGCCGGTCTCGCTGGTAGTGTCATTGCCGTTGGTGGCGCACAGGACCGAGTTTTCGATGGTGGTGCCCGCGGCGTCGGAAGTGAGGCTGTAGGTGTTGGAGAGATTGGAGACGAAGTCCTTCTGCCCGAGCACGACGTCGGCGGCCTGATTGTTGGAACTCGGAATCGTATTCCAGATCAGCACCCGGTTCTCGAAACTGTCGGCGATGAACAGGCGCGTGCCATCGCTCGACACCGAGGCCGGGGCGAGCAGTGAGCTGGCCGTGGTCTTGGGCAGGTATTGGCTCTGGATGTCGTTAATGAAATCCGACTGGCCGAGCACCAACGTGGCCGCCTGGCCGTTACCCGTGATCGGGCCGTAATACAGCACCCGGTCGTTGCCCGTGTCGGCCACCCACAGACCGTTATTCGCATCGAGGAACACGGCCGTGGGCGAGCGCAGCGCCGTCGCCGAACAGTGGCCGACGGGGTAGCCATATTGGCCGTATTTGCCCGGCGTGTAGGTGGTGAAATCCGATTGACCCACGACCCAATCCGCCCCCTGGTCGTTGGCCGTGGGCAGCGACTTCCAGACCAGGACGCGATTGTTGGCCGAGTCGGCGACGGCCAGCATCTGGCCGTTATACGAAACGCCTATCGGATTGCTCATCTGCGTGGCCGTGATTGCCGGAGGCGGATAAACTATGGTGGCCTGCTGATTCGGATTGTTGCTGACAAAATCGGGCTGCCCGAGCACTAAGGATGCGCCGGGCCACGCCGACCCGCTGGTCGGCGGCGGAGTCGTAGAACCCGCCCCAAAGCAATCCGGGCAAGGCGTCCCGTTCTGCAGGACAGCGTCGTGCGGGCCGGGCAGCCACGACTGGATGTTGTTATAAATCAAGACCCGGTTATTGTCGGGCGTGCCGCCCTGGCGGTTGGCGTCGGCCACGATCAGCGTCCCGTTGGCATAGTCCAGGCCCTGCGCGGAGCCCACCAGCGTCTGGAGCGTTTCGTAGGTCACGGTGGTGATCTGGTTGGGCGACGTGCCCGTGGTGACCACGTCCTGGCCTCTCTGAGACGAGAATCTTGGTTGCCCGATCACCAGGCGGGCGGCCTGGCCGGTGCTGTACTGCGGCTGGGCGGAGGCCGCCGGCGAGTTGTCGGAGGCGAGGTGCTTGCGCCGGTTGACGACGCTGCGCTGCACGGCGGAGGTGGCGGACTGCGCCGTGATGGCTCTCTGCGCGGAGTCTGCCAACGGCGCGATCGCACTCGCAACGGCCGGTGCGGCCGCGACGCCCGACGACTGCGGGGCATTGACGGAAGCGGCCTGCGCCGGGCTGTTTGACAGCACGTTGCTCGGCGTTGAGCCGGCCGCCGGACCGCTAACCGGAATTGGAGCGAAGAAGCCCACCGGAGCAGTCGCGCTCGCAGCGGGCTGAGTTGGCGCATTCACGGCCGGAGCCGGGTTCGCGGTGGAAACACTGTCCTGGTTGTCGATGCCGGCCTCGGCCGGTGCCGGAGTGGCTGAGAGCACATCGCCAGCCGCGGCGGTAGCCATGACCGGGGCGGGCACTGCTGCCGGCTCGCGCCCTGCGGCAGCGGCTGGCACGAGCGCGGGCCGCGGCGCGACGGAGGCGGTCGCCGGAGCCTGGGTGTGCGGAGTCGCGACGTCCTGATTCCTGGTAGCCACGGTGCGCCTGCGTTTGGCCGCAGCAGCCCGTTTCTTAGGACTAACCGGCTGGTCGGCCGTTTTCTTATTCTGGGCGGCGGCCTCCGGCTGAGCCGGGGCTGCCGGGGTGGCTTGGGCGGAGGCGACCAGGGGCCAGGTCAAGACAAGGCTCGCGGCCAGCAACAGGCATACGCTCAGTTTCATCGATTCAACTCGTAGAAGGTAGGGCAAACTCACAGTATATCAGGACGATGCTCGCGACCCGCGGGCCGATGGCAGCCCGCGCTCTGAGGTGAGACGCGCGCCTGGCAACAGGCGTTTCCGCGGTTTCGGCCGCGCGGCTGCCGCGGCGCTTGGCTACCACAGATAATCCTTGGCGACGCTCCGCCGGTGATACCCATCCAGGACGTGAACCACCCTTATTTTCTTCAGCTTGGAGGGGGATAGCTGACCCAGCGGGAGGTACAGAATGGTGCGGCCGAAGCGCGCCGCGACGGTGCGAAAAATGGAGCGGGGCGGCGTCGCCGCCACGTAGAGCACGTGCCGTTCCAGTGAGTAATCGAGCGCGGCCAGCAGCAACCGCTCGGGCTTGCTCTCGGCCATGTCGTAGTCCGGGTCGCTCCAAATGTCGAACAAGCGCCGCGACGGCAGCACCATCAGGAAACCGCCGTACAGCGCGCGGCCGATCCCCGGCCCGACCATTTGATCGAACGGGAAGGTCGAGTAGAAAGCCATGTCCGACTCGTTCTGGTGCTCGCCCAGCCAGGTCGTGCAGTAGCCGTAGCGATCCTCTGGATCGGCGTCGAAAACGACCACCACCGCGCCCACTGCGCCCGCCGCACGCTCGGCGCGACGGACCCAGATTTCGCCGCGATGCCAGTTGCGGATGGTCTCGCGCACGTCAATGCCGTCGAGCAGCGAAGTGACGAAGGGCTCGACGTGGCTGCGCTCGTCGGTGACCATGGAGCGGGCTTTCTGCCGCAGCAGGCGGCCATAGTCCTCGATCACCAGGTCCTCGGGCGGGTAGCTGCAGATGGCGTCGCCGTCGATCTGGCGGGCCCACTCGCCGGGAAAGCGTTCCTTGGGCCGGTCCTTGAGCCCGCGCGGCAATCGCATCCGTTTCTCGCGCAGCGGCATGCGCCGCAGCCGCATACGGCGCGAGCGGGGAGCGAGATCCTCGCTCGTGAGCTTCACGGTTTCGCGGTCCGATTCCTCGCGCTGCCAGGGCCATTGGCCGGCGGCGTGCCACACCTCCCAGGCGAAGTTATCGTCGGCCACGCCGCGCGCGGCGGTCAGCAGGTCAAACAGATCGGGCAGCAGCAGGCGCGCGCTTTGAGCCAGTTTGCGGGAGAAGCGGGCCATCTGGCGGCGCTGCCAAATCGAAAGCGTCGCGGTGGTCTGCACCTGGTAGTTGAACTCGGCCTCGCGCAGCAATTCGCGTTGCAGATGCAGGCGGTCGGGCGGCGGTTGGTCCGGCGTCTCGCGCCAGCGCTCGTAGCGCTCGGCGTAATACGGAGGCGTGTTGCACACCTCGGCCAGGCAGTCCGGATGGAGGTTCAAGACATCGGCCGCGAACTTCATGGCAGGCCCGTCGCCGGACTCGGGCGCAACCGGTTCCCCGCCCCAGTCCTGGCCGGAGCGCGGCCGGTTGAGCGCCTGCAGGAGCGGCGCGAGCGCGGAGGGCGCTACGAAGGCGAACGTCTTCCCGGCCGGGTCGACGCCCTGCAAAGCGCGGGCCATGGCCTCCACCGCGCGGGAGTCGGCCTCGCTCGCGGGCGATGACTGCAGCACCGTCCGCAAATACGCCGGCAGGCCGAGGCGCGCGGCGGCGTAAGGGTCGGGCAGGGGCTCCAGGAAGGGCTCGGCGGAACCCAACGGCGGCTCGCCGGCCTGCTCGACGGTTTCGTCCAACAGGAACAACACCTCGGCGCCGATTTGGCGGGCCGTCCGGATGGTCTCGATGAACGGATCGCAGGGCTCGACGAGCAGGTAGTTCGTGTCCGTCTCCTCGCCCGACAACGGATCGGTCCAGCACCAGGAAATGGCCGATAACTCGGGCAGCCGCGCCACCGCACTCAGGTACTCAGTCTCGAGGCCGCGCCACAGCCCGACGGCCACAGTCGCGGGCCGGGCCGAGAGAATCGCCTGGCGCACGAAGGCGGCGAACTCCAGGCTGCCGGGGACCACCGGCAGGCACGTGATGTGGCTGCGGCTGGGTTCGCTCATAGCGATCCGTTGGCCCTCACGCCAGGCGCAGGTAGCGCAGCGCTTCCTCGCCCAGCGTGTGTTGCACGGCGAACTCGACCGGCGGCTTCCAGCCGGCGCGATCGCGGGCCTCGGGGATTCCGGCCATCAGCTTCATGGCGTAGCGCGCGACGTTAATGCCGTCGCGCACGGTGTAGCGCTCGTCGGCGCCGTGCGCCAGTTGCAGAAAATCGGTGACGTATTCCAACAGTTCGTCGTCGCCGAAAGGCAGGTTCTCGCGCAAAATCGCGAGCTCCTCTTCGCGTTCCGGAAAATCGATCAGGATCTGCGGCTGCAGGCGCGAGTGGATGTACTCGGGCAGGTCGAAGGTGGAGGCGTCGTCGTTCATCGTGGCGACCAGGCGGAAGTCGGGAAGCGCCTTGATTTTGATGCCTGCCACCAGCGACTCGACGTAGCGCCGGGTGTCGAGCAGCGGCGCCAGGCTGGCCCAGCTTTTTTCCGACATGCGGTTGCCCTCGTCGAGAATCGCCACGCCGCCGCGCAGCATGGCCGACACAATCGGCGAGGCCACGTAGCGCAGCGAGCGCGGGCCGTCGATCACCGGCTGCACGATCAGGTCCTCGGGCCGCGTGTCCACGGTCGCCTGCATGACGTAGACCTCGCGCCCCAGCCGCTGGGCGGCGGCATAGGCGAGCGTGGTTTTGCCGACACCGGGCTTGCCGATCAGACGCGGGTTCATGGGCGCGTCGCGCTCGTCCACCACCAGCCAGGCGGCAAGCAGTTGGCGCATCACTTCCTCCTGACCTACCCACTCCACCGGCATTTCGTCCGGATGGGCCAGGTGCAGGGTGACGCCGTCGGTTTCAACCACCATACGGACTATTGTGCAGGAATTGGCGCGGCGGGTTTGAGTTTTCCCAATCCGGGGCGGCAACCGGGCCGATGATTTGATGGACCACGTAGCGCGAGCGGCGGCTGCTGAATGAGGGCATCAAGCACGAGCCGCGGACGATCATCGAGCGGCGCAACTGGGTGCAGGCGTAGCGGGCTCGTAGCGGTCGCTGCGAACTGGCAGTTTGCTCAGCCTGAGTAGTTCTTGAACTAAAAGTCAATAGGAGTCAATAGGATACGAGGAAAAAACTCCTCACGTGAGCAATCTGACCTGCACCGGGCTCAATGCCGGCATCTGTGCGCCTGGGCTCATCTGCGGCGGGCGGCGAGCCACACCAGCCAGGTGGAGATCCAGACTGTCTGGGCCATGGCGAGATGCACGATCTGCAGCCAGCCGGGCGCCGCCAGCAGAACGTTGACGAAGCCCACTCCGGTTTGCAGGATGACGGCGGAGAAAGCCAGCATGGCCAGTTGATACTGCGCCGGAGCGGCGGGCGCGCGTCCGGCGACAATGCGCAAGAGCACGCCGGCGACGAGCAGGGCGGCGCAGACGGCCACCAGCGGATGGAGGACTCGCAGGCGCACGAGGAAGTGCTGGCTGGGCGAGGCGTCGGCGCGGATGGTCGAGAACAGCGAGGCGTCGAGCGCGGGTTGAGTGGGAAAAACCGTATCGCCGAGCGCGGTGACGGCGCCGGACATGCAGGTGAGCAGCAGAGCGGCGAGGGCGACGCCGAGCAACAGACGCGAGCTGGGCGCGGGGGCGGACGCTGCCGATTCCACTTCCGAAGCCACGCCCGCGCGCCAGGCCACCAGCGCGGCGGCGGCGGTGAGCAGCAGCGTATTGGCCAGATGCAACGCGACCACCAACGCGCGCGCCACCGAGGCGTCGTTCACCACCAGGTGCGCCTTCACCAGCAGCGCTCCGAGCCCGGCTTCGACAATCAAGAAGAACAACGTTAGCAGCGCGGCACGGAAAACGCCGCGGCCGACCCGGCGCGCCCACACCACCAGCGTCAGGGCGAATAGGACCGACAAGCCGCTCATCAGGCGGTGGGTGTATTCGATCAGCGTTTTCTCCGCCGGCGCCGGCGGCACCAGCGCGCCATTGCAGGCCGGCCAGTGGCTGCCGCAGCCGTTGCCCGAGCCGGTGATGCGCACCCAGGCGCCGAACAGAATCACGGCGACGAGATAGGCGACGAAGAACCAGGCGAAGCGGGCGAACGGACGTCGATTCATGGTACAGACGGGCCTCTTTTTTACAGCCTACTGCCACGCGCGGATGGGCGCTCGGAAACATGGCACTCCGCGCGTCTACTCACGCGGAGAATACCGGCGCGGCGGTCTGAAGTATGCTGGCTATCTGCGTTGATTCGCCGGCGGGATCGCGGCCGCGGCGCATTGCGATCCAATTTCAGCCGCACGGGAGCACGTCCATCCAATGAAACTGCAGCGCTATGCGGGCAACCCGATTCTGTCGCCGCACCCGGATCATGCGTGGGAAGATCTGGCGGTGTTCAACCCCGCCGCTTACTACGACGCAGAGAAGCGGCAGGTGCTGCTGCTGTACCGCGCGGCGGAGTCGCATCCGGAATACAAGTGCTACTTCGGACTCGCGACGAGCAGCGACGGGTATCACTTCGAACGCGCGAGCGATGAGCCGGTGCTGAGCCCGAGCGTCGAGGGCTTCGACGGTGCGACGATCCAGGATCCGCGCATCACGAAGATGGGCGAGTGGTTCTACGTGACCTACGCGGCGCGCCACTACCCGTATGGGCAATTCTGGATTCCAGGCGGCCGCGAGCGCTACATGCCGCCCGACTGCGGACCCGATTTTCCGCGCTATCTGAAAATCAACGCCACGCTCACGGGCCTGGCGATGACGCGGGATTTCAAAACGTGGGTGCGCGCGGGCTGGCTCACCGATCCGCTGCTGGACGACCGCGACGTGATTCTTTTTCCGGAAAAAATCAACGGCCAATACGCGATGCTGCACCGGCCGCTGGAGTGGGTCGGACCGGAGTACGGCACGGAAGAGGCGTGCGCGTGGATTTCCACGGCCGACGACCTGCTGGGGTTCCGCAAGAGCCGCCTTTTGATCAAAAACAAATACCCGTGGGAGCGTTTTAAGCTGGGCATCAACACGCCGCCGATCCGGACGCCGGAAGGGTGGCTGACGATTTATCACGCCGTGGGCGCGGACAAGCATTACCGGCTGGGCGCGCTGCTGCTGGACCTGGAGGATCCGGGGCGGGTGCTGCACCGCACGCCGGAGTGGATTATGCAGCCCGAGGCCGATTACGAGATCGAAGGCTTCTACCGCGGCGCGATTTTCCCGTGCGGCGCGGTGGTGATCGACGGCATGCTGTTCGTTTATTACGGCGGCGGAGACGAGGTTTGCGCCGTGGCGACGTGCGATCTGCGAGAGCTGATCGACCATCTGCTGAAGTGTCCGGCATAGGCGCGGCGCGCGGTCCCAGGGCAAAGAAAGAGACGACATGCACCCGGTAGACCTGACGATCATCGCACTGTACCTGCTGCTGATGGGGCTGGTGGGGTGGTGGTCGGCGAAGCGCGCGTCGAAGAACGCCGAATCGTATTTCCTGGCGTCGAAAAGCCTGCCGTGGTGGATCATCGGCGTGGCGCACGGGTCGAGCGGCGTGGACATCACGGGCACGATGTGGTTCGTGATGATGCTCTACATCTACGGCGTGAAGGCGACGTGGCTGCTGTGGGTGTGGCCGCTGTTCAGCGTGATCTACCGCATGATGTACCTGGGCACGTGGGTGCGGCGCTCGAACGTGCTGACGGGCGCGGAGTGGATGCGGACGCGTTTCGGATTCAGCCGCGGCGCGGAGCTGGCCTACATCAGCGTGGTGGCCTACGCGATGGTGCACGTGGTGGGCTTCCTGAGCTACGCCTTTCGCGGCATCGGCGAATTCACGCGACCCTTTTTCCCGTGGAATTTTTCCGACAATTGGTACGGCGCGGGCATGCTGCTGGTGACGGGGATGTACTGCGTGGTGGGCGGCATGTACAGCGTGATCATGAACGACCTGATTCAGTTCGGGTTGAAGATGATCGCGGCGATCGGCGTGGTGATCGTTACGCTCGTGCTGATCCGGCCGGAAGAGATCATGGCCAAAGTGCCGGCGGGCTGGGACCACTTGTTTTTCGGGTGGAAGCTGACGCTCGACTGGAGCCACCTGATGCCGCAGCTCAACACGCGCATCTATGGACCGATGTCGGCGGGCGGCGACGGCTACTCGCTGTTCATGTTCTTCACCGGCATGCTGCTGTTGAAAGGCGTGCTGGTGAGCATGGCCGGACCGACGCCAAACTACGCCATCCAGCACGTGCTGTCGACGCGCAGCCCGCGCGAGGCGGCGCTCGAGAACATGGTGATGGCGATGGTCTCGCTGGCGCCGCGGTTCCTGCTCATCGCGGGCATCACGGTGCTGGGGCTGGTGTTTTTCAGCCCGGACCTGGCGGCGATGGGCGCGAAAGTGAATTTCGAAAAAATCCTGCCGAATGTTTTAAACAAATACGTGCAGGTGGGTTTAAAA
>Ga0302319_10004479_pt1 | contig 28675 bp, 24 predicted proteins | sample Bog_T0_2_FD_203319 | JGI IMG/M metagenome (GOLD analysis project Ga0302319, IMG submission 203319) | Peat permafrost microbial communities from Stordalen Mire near Abisko, Sweden - Bog_T0_2 | ecosystem: Environmental > Terrestrial > Soil > Wetlands > Peat | place: Sweden: Abisko, Stordalen Mire... | reverse complement strand
GATCAGGACCACCGACACCCCGGCGGCCAGCCCGAGGGACACCAGCCGGGCGGCGTGCACGAAGGCCGCCGAGTGGCCGACGGCACCCAGCGCGGCCGCACCATGGGCCAGGGTCAGCCCCACTGCCGTGGCCGGGTCGACCCACGACACCACCGTCCCGGGGTTGGCCAGGCCGCCGAGCCACCGCCAGCCCAGCCCCGACACCAGGCCGACCACCACCATGGTGCCCCCGGCGATGCCGACGGCGGCGGCCAGGCGGACCGCCCGGGGCCGCCAGCCGGGCAGACCCTGGCCCCACCACCATCCGATGCACACGGCTCCGATGAGGGCGGGGACCTTGACCTCGGCGGCCAGGGCGCACAGCACCAGCCCGGGCACGATGTGGCCACGACGGGCCACGGCACACCCGGCCACCAGGAGTCCGAGCATCAGCGCGTCGTTGTGGGCCCCGCCCAGCAGGACCAGAAGGACGGCGGGGTTGGCCACGGCCAACGCCAAGGCCACCGTGGGGCTCCGGCCCACCGACCGGGCCAGCGACGGCACCCCCCAGGCGATGAGGGCCACACCGACCAGGGCCGCCAGTCGGAAGCCGACCACCGCGGCGGTGACGTGGTGGGCGGAGACCGCGACGATCCAGCCGGACAGGCGCTCCCAGGCCGGGCCGTAGGGAGCGGGGGCATGGCGCCAGAGTGGATCGACCAGGTCGAGGAACGGTCCCCGGCCGAGGCGGGAGGGGGTGGCGACGTAGGGATTGCTGCCCCGTCGGACCAGGGCCCCCTGGGCCGCGTAGCTGTACACGTCCCGGCTGAACAGCGGGGGCATGCACAGGACCGGGACGGCCCACGCCACCACCACCGCCACGGGTCGGCCCAGCCCTATCGACGGTGCCCTCCGCACTGCCCGCACCAGCTCGAACCACGACGCCACCATCACGACGAGGCCGGCGTAGACCAGCATGACGCCGAGGAACCGCCCATCGGCCCCACCCGACGGGCCGGCGGCGAAGAACCAGGCCCCGGTGCGATGCAGGGTGAAGGGCGAGTCGGGCTGGCCCACCCCGACCAGCACGGCCAGCGCCCCCACGGTCCCGGTCACCCCGCACAGCCACAGGGGCAGGGGTGCCACCCCCACGCGGCCCGGGTCCCGCACCGTCCGGTTACCGCCCACCGGTCACGTCCTCAGGTCCTCGAGGCTGGCCCGGCCGGCCGAGCAGACGAAGGTCCGGGCGATCACCGAGCCCGCACCGGCGACCTCGACGGTGCGGGGCGACGGGCACCGGCCCGACCGGGGCAGCACGTACCAGCCCTCGCTGTCGGTCCGGACGCCGTCGACGGGTCTGCCCCCAGCCGTCTCCACCACCCGGACGTGCGGGGCCGGACGGCCGGCGCTGTCCACCACGCGGCCCCAGGCCACGTCGGCGACGTTGCGGATCACCCGGAGGTCGGCGCTGCCTTCGCCCCCGTAGGTGTAGCCCTGGGTGTACTCGGTGCCGGTGGGTGAGTCGTCGCGGTCGGTGGGGACCCCGCCCACGGGCTGGACGGCGGTGTCCTCGTTCCACTCGTTCCAGCTGGTGACCAGCACCATCGGCAGTGAGGGCTCCAGGACCGGCCAGGCGATCTGGCGGAGGTAGTGGTCGAGCGTGCTCCCCGACGGCGCACCGGGAAGCCACTGCCGGGGTTGGGCGTGCTGGCCCACCTGGAGGCGGACGCCCCGGGTGTTGATGCCCGGCATGACATCGGGCACCACCGGGACCCGTCCCCCGGTGGCCAGGGCGTAGGTGCGGTAGAGGGCGACCTCGTCGGGCACGAGGTCGGTGTCGCCGGGGTACGTGTCGAAGTCCTGTTCGGGGGTGAGCGGGTCCGGGGGACCGCCGGCGTAGAGGGTGTAGGCGGTGATGGCATCGAAGAGGTCGATGCGGGACACGGGCGGGGTCCGGGTGAGGGCCAGGGTGCCGGGGGCCTCGTCGGGGGAGGTCACGCGCCAGGAGATCTCGTCCCCGATGAAGAAGGGGTCGATCCCCCGCGCCTCGAGGACCGAGCGGGCGCCGTCGATCATGCCCGCCACGTCACCGGTCAGGGTCCGACTGAGGTACAGCACGACGACGGGACGGCCGTGGATGCGCAGATAGCTCGGGTTCCCGAAGTACTGATGCGCGAACGAGACGAGGTTGAGGTCGAACGCCACCTCCATCCACGGGGTGACCGGAGTGGACTCGGAGCCGGCGGCGAACCCGAGGTCCCAGGTCTCGTAGAGGATGCAGAACTTGATGTCACGCAGGTTGTCGGCCCGCAGGAAGGCGTCCACGTTCTCGTTCTGGGCCGGCCGTGACGGCCACCAGTCGAGAGCGAAGAAGTCGATCCCGCTCTGCGTGGCCTGGGCGATGGCCCGTTCGGCCACCCGGGGGTCGGCCGAGTCGACCCGGGTGGGGTCGGCCCCCTGGGCCGGCACCAGGTGCTGGCGCAGTGTGCCCTGGGTCGCGTTGGCGGGGAACCAGTCCGAGTAGTAGGCCCCGATGAGGGGCGACTGCACGGACGGGCCGGTCGTGGGCACATGAGCCGGCAGTCCGCCGGCCGCCGACGGCGGGACCGCGACCCCGGTGATGCCGCAGGTGATGCCGACGGCGACGGCGACGGCGACGGCAGTCACCGTGGCCGTCCACGGGGCCAGGCCCGCGCTCCTACGCAGCGTTGCCCCTCTCGGTCGCTCCCCCCTCGGCGGTCGGAGCCGCCGATGCCCGGGACCGAGGACTCAACCCACTCCCGAGTGGTGGGCACCGATCAGGGTGACGGCGATGACCGCCGGGACCGTGCCGGCGTTCGACCAGCGGTGCCGGGTACCGTTCTGGATGTAGGTGTCACCCGGGTGCAGCGTGACCGTGGCGCCGTCGTCGAGCTCCAGGATCGGCTCGCCCGACACCACGACCCCGTAGTCGACGGTGGCCGTGGTGTGCATCCCGGGGTTCTCGACCTCGAGGTGCTCGGCCATGCCCGGCAGCCGCTCCTCGAACTCGGCCAGGGCCGCGGCCACGTCGAGGTCTTCGGGCAGGGCGGACTCGGCGTCGGGCGGGATGGTGAAGAGTCCGAAGCGGAAGCCCCCCACCGGCGGGAAGTACCGGGGGCCGTCGGGCCGTGAGCCGTCGTCGGGGAACGACACCGTGGTGTCGGCTCCCCACAGCCGATGGAACTCCATGCCCGGGATCAGGGACAGGGTGACCGGCTCCTCGTGCCCGTCGGAGACGAACACCGCCCTGCCGGCCGCATCGTGCCCGGTCACCACCCGTCGTACGTCCATCGTGTCCCCCGGTCCCTGCACTCAGTGCAGTCCTCGATACCGAACCACTCTGCACCACGCTGCGCCGAGGACGATACACCGGCCCTGCCGGACCACGACCCGCGGGAGGGTGGCCACGGGCGGAGCGGTCAGGCGCCCGGCGGCCGACAGCTCCCCGCCGGCCAGCCCCAGACCGCCACCACCGCCGCCGGAACGCTCACCGGGCAGGGTGACTGTCCCCCGCTGGCCCCCGAGGCGAAGGCGGTCCACGACCCACCCGGGGACCGGCGGAAGACGTAGTAGGAGCCGTCGTCCTGGGAGGCCACCTGGGCCCGGGTCGGGTTGGACGGGTCCGAGGAGGGCGCCGGCACCAGGCGGGCTCCGGCCCAGTAGGTGCCGGTGGTCCGGTCCAGTGCCTCGTAGGTGAGGCCGGGGGCAAGGCCCGAGTACTGCGCCACCGGGATCCCGTTGACGGCGGCGCCCGCCGCCACGAGCTGGGACCGGGTCTGGTCGGACACCGCCACGTTCACCGCCCCAGTCGTGGCCGTCGTGGCCGTCGTGGAGGGGGCCGAGGTGGTCTCGGTCGTGGAGGGGGCCGGCGCGGTGGAGGTGGTGGAGGCGGCCGGCGCGGTGGAGGTGGACGACGAGCACGCGGCCATAGCCAGTGCCGCCGTCGTCAGCGCCACGCCCACCAACCCAGCGCGACGCGTGCGGGTGCCCGGGGCGGCCATCATCCGGCGGTCGTCGAGGTGGCGATGGACGACGTCGGCACGACGGTGATGTTGACGGCGAACTCACCCGGCTTCAGCGTGCCGGTGGTGGGGGCGGTCGTGCTGCCGCCCACGACCGCCACCGTCCACTGGCTGGTGCTGGCGGTGAACACCGACCCTTCGACGGTCACCGTCGTGGACGTCGAGCCAGTGGCGGCGGCGGTGGACGAGGGGGTGGGGACGGTGCCGATCTCGGCGTTGGTGATGGTGAACCCGGCGGAGCGGAACTTGTCCTCGTAGGCCTCGGTGCCGCTGGTCACGCCACCGTTGAGGGCGAAGGCGGCATCCCAGCGGTTGTCGGTGCCGCCACCGCCGAGGACCCGGGCGTGGTCGGGCGTCGGGACGTCCGAGGGGAACCCGGCCGGGAGCGCCCCGCGATCGGCGGAGAAGCTGTGGCCGAGGATGTCGCCGCTGACGCCGTTCTTGGTCACGTGCAGCCCGCATCCGGTCAGGACGCTGCCCGTCACGGCGCTGAGCACCAGCAGCGGTCCGACCCCACGTGCCAGACGCCGGTGCGCCCACGGCGGCCTGGCTTCCGCACCCTGCATCACGCCCGTCCCCTGCATGACCCGCCTCCTGACGCCGATGCGGGCGACCCGGTGTGCCCGCCGGCGCACACGGTAGCCCGCCGGGCTGCCCCGGTCTCCGATAGTGGGCCGGGCTCAGGTGGCCGGGTACCGGGCCGACAGTTCGGCCAGCGTCCGTTCGCACTCGTCGGCACACCCGCCGATGATGTCGGCCACGGCCCGACTGGCCACGATGCGCCCGGCCACCTGGCCACTGAGGGGGATGCCGGCCCGAAAGTCCCCGCCGAAGTAGACGTCCTCGACCCGGCCGAAGGCCGCCATGGCGTCGGTCCCGTGGTCGAACTCCAGCGCCTCGGTGTGGGGCGTGCGCAGGGCCCGCAGCGCCGGCGACGTGTGGCTGTTGAGGAACACCGTGTCGGTCTCCGCCGCGTCGATGATGGCCCGCTTCCAATTGTCGTGGACGGGTGACTCACGCGACGAGACCATCACCGTGCCCAGCTGCACCCCCTCGGCCCCGAGGGCCAGTGCCGCCGCCATGGTCCGGCCGTCGAGGAACCCACCGGCGGCGATGACCGGCACCTCGAAGGCTGTGGTGACCGCGGGCAGCAGCACCATCGATGCGACCGGTCGTGGGTTCTTGAACCCTCCCCCCTCGCCCCCCTCGACGATGAGCCCGTCCACTCCGGCCGCCACGGCCTTCTCCGCGGCGCGGACCGTGGGGACCACGTGGAACACCGTCAGGCCGGCGTCCTTCAACTGGGCGGTGTAGCGGGTGGGGCTGCCCGCCGACGTGGTGACGAAGCGGACCCCCTGGGCGATGACGAAGTCCACGATGACCGCCGGGTCCCGCACGAAGGCCTGGGCGATGTTCACGCCGAAGGGCCGGTCGGTCAGGTCCTTCATTTTGGCGATCTCGTCCCGGACGACGTCGAGCTCGCCCGAGGACGTCTCGATGATGCCCATGGCCCCGGCGTTGGACACCGCCGAGGCCAGGGCCGACCGGGCGATCCAGCCCATCGGGGCCTGGACGATCGGGATCTCCACCCCGAGGAGCTCGGTGACTCGGTTGGCCAGCACGGGGGAATACTCTCACGGTGCCGGGCCGGCGGCCCCGGTGGCGGCCCGACCGACCCAGCCCCGCTGCAACCGGTAGTGTCGGCATCGATCAGCGACTGAGACAGTCGGTCCGGTTGATCCGGAGGTCTCATGCACGCCCTCACCGAGCGGGACGGCCCCATGGCCGCGCTCGATCCCTGTCCGGTGTCCGACCGGCCCCCACCGGTGGTCCACGCCAGCCAGAAGCTGGTGACCGTGGCCATCGTGGCCGGCCCGGTCGTGGCCCTGGCCATCGTGGTCCCCTTGCTGTGGGGACGCGCCGTCGACCTCGCGGACGTGGTGCTGGCCCTGGTCTTCTACCTGATCACGGGATTCGGCATCACCGTCGGGTTCCACCGGCTCTTCACCCACCGGTCCTTCGGGCCCAGCCGCAGCCTCAAGATCGCCCTGGCCGTCATGGGATCGATGGCCGTCGAGGGGACGTGCACCAGCTGGGTGGCCACCCACCGGCGCCACCACATGTACAGCGACCAGCCCGGTGACCCCCACTCGCCCCACCGCTACGGCGACCACGGGGGTGCCCTCCTGCGGGGGTTGGCCTTCTCCCACGTCGGGTGGTTGTTCGTGTCGGACGCCTCCACCATCGACCGGTACGCGCCCGACATGGTGAAGGACGCCGATCTGCGGCGGATCGACCGGCTGTTCCCGGTCCTGGCCGTGGCATCGTTGGCCATCCCCTTCGGCATCGGCTACCTGCTGTCGGGGACCCTGGTGGGCGCGCTGGCCGCGCTGCTGTGGGCGGGTCTGGTGCGGATGGCCCTCCTCCACCACGTCACCTGGTCGGTCAACTCGCTCTGCCACACCTTCGGCCGCCGGTCGGACCGGGCGTCGGACCGGAGCACCAACCTGTGGCCCCTGGCCGTCATCTCCCTCGGGGACAACTGGCACAACGTCCACCACGCCCACCCGAGCTGGGCCCGCCACGGCGCCCATCCGGGCATGGTGGACCCGTCGGCCTGGCTGATCCGCCGGTTCGAGCGGTGGGGCTGGGCCACCCGGGTCCGCTGGCCGGTGCGCTCGCAGACAGGGACACCCGACGAGCGCCCCGTCGCCCCACTCAGTCGTGCCCGCGAGCCGTAGGCGGCCCGTCGGGCGCCCGCGGTCCCACCGCGGCGGCCGCCCGTCGGCGCAGCGGGGGCTCAGACACCGGTGGTCGCCGGCGGTCGGGCAGGCCGGCGAGGAGCTCGGTGGTCGCCGCGGTGACGGCGCGCACGGCCGACTCAAAGGCCTCACCGGTGGCGGCCGAGGTGGTCTGGACCCCGCTGACTTTCCGGACGTACTGGCGGGCGGCCGCCTCGATCTCGGTGGCGGTGGCCGGGGGCTCAAGTCCCCGCAGGATGGTGATGTTGCGACACATGACCTCAGGCTACGACCACGCCGGTCAGCCGTGCCGACATGCCGAGCCGTGGCGGCCGTGGCGACATGCCGAGCCGTGGCGGCCGTGCCGACATGCCGAGCCGTGGCGGCCGTGGCATGGCTCCGGTGCATGGGCTAGGACTGGGGCATGCCATCCGTCGACGTCCAGCAGATAGCCGAGGCCGGTGGGGGCCTCGAGCCCTCCCAGCGGGACCAGCGCGACCCCGGACGCGGCGAGGTCCGTGTCCGGGTCGAGGCCTGCGGTGTCTGCCACAGCGACACGCTGTCGGCCGTCCTGGCCGCGTCCTATCCGATCGTCCCCGGCCACGAGATCGCCGGTGTGATCGACGCGGTGGGGGACGGCGTCGAGGGGTGGGCGCCGGGAGACCGGGTGGGCGTCGGATGGTACGGCGGGATCGACCACGTGTGCCCGGCCTGCCGGTCGGGCGACTTCATCGACTGCGCCGGCCTGCAGACGCCCGGCCTGGCCTACGACGGCGGCTACGCCACCTCGGTGGTGGTGCCCACCGAGGCCCTGGCCGCCATCCCCGACGGACTGAGCCCGGCCGAGGCCGCGCCCCTCATGTGTGCCGGGGTGACCACCTTCAACGGGCTGCGCTCCAGCCCGGCGCGGGCCGGCGACCTGGTGGCGGTCCTGGGCATCGGTGGGCTCGGCCACCTGGGCGTCCAGTTCGCGGCACGGATGGGCTTCGAGACGGTGGCCATCGCCCGGGGGCCGGACAAGGCCGACTTCGCCCGGGAGCTCGGCGCCCACCACTACGTCGACAGTCTCACCGCCGAGGTGGCGCCGGCCCTCCAGGCGCTCGGCGGGGCCCGCGTGGTGCTGTCCACGGTGACCAGCTCGGACGCCATGGGGGCAGCGATCGGAGGCCTGGGGCCACGAGGCCAGCTGGTGGTGCTGGGGGTGGACATGGCACCCATCGCCGTGCCCCCCGTGCTCCTGGTCGGGCAGACCCGCTCGGTGGCCGGCCACCCGTCGGGGACCTCCAAGGACTCCGAGGACACCCTGCGGTTCGCCGCCTTGACCGGTGTCCGGCCCATGATCGAGACCATGCCCCTGTCCGACGCGCCCCGGGCGTGGGAACGGATGCTGTCGGGTCAGGCCCGCTTCCGGGTCGTCCTGGTCAACGACTGACCGCCGGGCGGGCGGTCAGGGGCGGGCGGAGGTCAGGGGAGCAGGTCGGCCACGTCGGCCCGCTCGGCCTGCAGCTCCTCGGTGGTGATCCGGATGCGGTCGGCCGCGAACTCGTCGTGGGCCAGCCCCTCGACCACGGTCCAGTCCCCCGACCCGTTGGTCCGCACCGGAAAGCCGAACTGCAGTCCCTCGGGCACCCCGTACTCACCGTTGGAGACCACGGCCAGCGACGTGAAGTCGTCCCCGGGCGTCCCGGTCCGGATGCTCACCACCGAGTCCACCGCGGCATTGGCCGCCGAGGCCGCCGAGGAGAGCCCCCGGGCCTCGATGATGGCGGCGCCCCGCTTCTGGACCGTGGTCAGGAAGTCACCCTGGAGCCAGGCCGTGTCGTCGATGACCTCGGTGGCCGGCTTCCCGTCGATCAGGGCGTTGGCGTAGTCGGGGAACTGGGTGGCCGAGTGGTTGCCCCAGATGGCGACGTTGGTCACCGAGGCCACCGGGACCCCGGCCTTGTGGGCCAGCTGGCTCTTGGCGCGGTTCTCGTCGAGTCGGGTCATGGCGAACCAGCGGTCGGCCGGCACCTCGGGGGCATTGGCCCGGGCGATGAGGCAGTTGGTGTTGCACGGGTTCCCCACCACGAGGATGCGGACGTCGGAGGCGGCGTTGGCGGCGATGGCCCGGCCCTGGGGCCCGAAGATCCCGCCGTTGACGGTGAGCAGGTCACCGCGCTCCATGCCGGCCTTGCGCGGGATCGAGCCCACCAGCAGCGCCCACGACGTCCCGTCGAAGGCGGTGGCAAGATCGGTGGTGGTCACGATGTCACTGACCAGGGGGAACGCGCAGTCGTCGATCTCCATCACCACGCCCTCGAGCGCCTGCATGCCCGGCTCGATCTCGAGCAGCCGGAGCACCACCGGCTGGTCCGGGCCGAGCAGCTGGCCCGACGCGATCCGGAAGAGTAGGGCGTAGCCGATCTGGCCGGCGGCCCCGGTGACGGTGACATGGACGGGGGGTTTGGCTGCCATGGAGGTGAGGCTAATCGTCGCTGACGTGCGGGTCTAACCCGTGTGGGCCGGGGGCGCGGGCCCGTCAGAGCAGCGCCGGGGCGGGCCCGTCGTCGACGTCGGGGTCAGGGTGCGACGAGGCCCAGGGCCGCGTAGATCTCACGCGTGGCGTTGGACCGGTTGAGCGTGTAGAAGTGCAGGCCCGGCACGCCGTCGGCCAGGAGCTGCTCGCACAGCTCGATGGCGATGGCAACGCCTTCGTGCCGGACCGCCTCTGGACCCCCACGTTGGTCGGCGGCGTGCAGGCGCGCCACCATCCACTCCGGCACGGCGGCACCCATGGCGGCCATCCGGGGCACCGAGCGCAGGCTGGTGACCGGCATGATGCCGGGCAGGACCGGCTTGTCCACCCCACGGGCCACCAGGTCGTCCACCAGGGCGCGGTACTCGGCGGCCTCGAAGAAGAACTGGGTGACGGCGAAGTCGGCACGGCCCAGCTTGGCGGCCAGGTGGTCGCGGTCGGTCACCGGGTCGGGTGAGAGCGGGTGGCATCCGGGCTGGGCGGCCACCCCGATCGAGAACCCCCCGATGGCCTGGGCCAGCTCGACCAGCTCCGACGCATAGGCCAGCTCGCCGGGACCCCCGCCGTCAGCCGGCGGGTCCCCCCCGAGGGCCATCAGGTTCTCCACGCCGGCGCTGCGGTAGGCGACCAGGATCTCCGCCAGCTCCAGGCGCGAGTGGGCCACGCAGATGAGGTGGGCCATGGGGACCAGGGTGGTGGTGCGCAGCATCCCGGTGACCAGATCGAAGGTCCGCTGCCTCGACTCGGCTCCGCCCCGGTAGGTCACGGACACGAAGGAGGGCCCGAGCGGCTCCAGGTCGCGGAGCGTCCGCACCAGGGTGGCCTGCTCGGCATCGTTCTTCGGAGGGAAGAACTCGAACGAGTACGTCCTGCCCTTGTCCAGCAGGTCGGCGATCCTGGTCATGACCGGGCAATGCTACTGCCGGGTCTTCCGCCGGGGCTACTGCCGGGTCTCCCGCCGGGGCTACGGGCGGGGCCCCCGCCGCGGCCGTGGGCCCGGGTCGGGCCCCAGGTCAGCGGGCTGCCTTCGAGCCCTTGGCCGGCGAGATGCGGGCCGACAGCCGGGCCAGCGCGGTGTTCAGCTCGTTGGTCCTGGCCCGCCGGGCGTCATCGGCCTGGGCCAGCTGGAGGCCCGACGGGGGCGAGGTGCCCTGCCGCAGCAGACGGTCGGCCTCGATGGCGAAGGCCAGCCCCCGGAGTGCGCCGGCGACGGTGGTGGCCATGGCCCCGGCATCGGGATCCGGGGCCGAGGCGACGGTGCGCTCCAGCGCCACGGCCGCCTTCTCCACCTGGACGGCCACCGCCCCCCGCACCTGGGGATCCTCCGACTCGGCGTTGCCCGACAGGAGGGACACCCGGGCCAGCTGGGCGTCGCTCAGCGCCGGCACCACGGCCCGGTGCCAGGCCGCCTCGACACCCCGCTTCTTGCGGGCCCGGAGGACGAGGGCCAGGGCCACGATGGCCACCGCCAGCACGACGATCAGGGCGATCAGGCCCCACGGCGTCTTCGACGAGGACGAGGTGCTCGGCGTGGTGGTGGTCGTCGGGGTCGGCCTCGTGGTCGTAGTGCGGGGTTCGACCGTCGTCGTGGTGGTCCTCGGCGGCACGGTGGTGGTCGTCGACGTCGACGTGGTGCTGCTGGGCGGCACGGTGGTGGTCGTGGGCTCCGGCACGGTGGTGGTGGTGCTGCCCGCCGGGACCTCCGTCATCAGGTGGACCACCCCGGTGGTCGGGGGCGGCGGCGCCGACGCCCAGGCCGGGGTGGCGGCCAGTGCCAGTGCCGCCACGACCGCTGCCGCCACCACGATGCAGGCCCGGGACAGCACGCCGGGACCCGCCGTGGCCGGCACCCCACCGGTGACCCGGCCCGGCCGCGGGCTCGGGGCGGATCCTGCCGCCGTCGACCTCATGCCGCACGCTCGGCGGCCCGGACGGCGTTGCGCAGCAGCATGGCCCGGGTCATGGGTCCCACACCACCCAGGCGCGGGGTGATCCACCCGGCCACCTCGGCCACCCCCTCGTCGACGTCGGAGAGGAGCTTTCGACCCTCCCACGAGGTGCCGGCGCCCACCACGGCGGCACCCGGCTTGACCATGTCCGCGGTGACGAGGCCGGCGCGGCCGGCGGCGGCCACCACCACATCACCCTGGCGGACCAGCCCCGCCAGGTCGTCGACGCCGGTGTGGACGACGGTGACGGCGGCATTGCAGCCGGGGCGCTTCATGGCCAGCAGCAGCGACAGCGGTCGGCCGATGGTCAGGCCGCGCCCGATGATCACCACATGCTTCCCCTCGACCGGGACGTCATTGGCGTGGAGCAGCTCCACGATGCCGGCCGGGGTGCACGGCAGGGGCCCGGCCGCCCCCATGACCAGTCGGCCCAGATTGACCGGGTGGAGGCCGTCCACGTCCTTGTCCGGGTCGACCGCCAGCAGGACACGCTCCTCGTCGAGACCCTCGGGCAGCGGGAGCTGGACCAGGTAGGCGTGGATGCGGGGGTCGGCGTTGAACCGCGCCACCACCGCCTCGAGCTCGGCCTGGGTCACGTCGGACGGCAGGTGCTCGTGGGCCGAGTAGATGCCCACCTCCGCGCAGTCCTCGTGCTTCATGGCCACATAGCGGGCGCTGGGCCCGTCCTCCCCCACCAGGATGGTCCCGAGCCCGGTTTCCACGCCGGCGCTCCTGAGCCGGGCGACCCGGTCGGTCACCTCGGCCCGGATCCTTCCGGCCAGCAGCTCGCCGTCGAGCATCGTCGCCTGGGTCATCTGTGCTCCTGTCTCGATCCCGCGCCGGGACCGGTGCGGCCATTGTCGCTCAGCGCGGGGACGGGGCTGCGGATCAGTGGCGGAAGTGGCGTTCGCCGCCGGCCATGACCACGGCGATGCCGGCCTCGTCGGCCGCGGCGACCACCTCGCCGTCCCGGATGGAGCCGCCCGGCTGGACCACGGCCGCCACCCCGGCCTCGGCCAACACCAGCAGGCCGTCGGGGAACGGGAAGAAGGCGTCGCTGGCCGCCGCACCGCCCGCGGCCCTCGGGCCGGCCTTGGTCACGGCGATCTCGGCGGCCACCACCCGGGACTGCTGACCGGCGCCCACGCCCACCGCCTGCCCATCGGTGACGATGGCGATGGCGTTGGAGGTGGTCCGAGCGCAGACCTTCCAGGCCAGGGCCAGGTCACGCCAGGTGGCCTCGGTGGGCTGCACCTTGGTGGCCACCTGCCACTGGTCGGGGGGGATCAGGAACTCGTCGGGGCCCTGGACCAGGACGCTGGCCCCCAGGCCGCGGATCTGTCGCACCAGGGGCTCGGGCGACGGGGCCGAGAGCAGACGGGTGGCCTTCCGCTTCGACGTCAGCTGGGCCAGTGCCTCGTCGTCGTAGGAGCTGGCGATGACCACGTCGGCCTGGGGACCCCCGGCGATGGCCGCGGCCACCTCGGTCGTCACCCGGCCGCCGATGGCCACGATCCCACCGAAGGCCGACTGGGGATCGCTGTCGAGGGCGCGCTGGTAGGCCACCACCAGGTCGGCGTGGACGGCCGCGCCACACGGGTTGGCGTGCTTGATGATGGCCACCGCCACCTGGTCGGTGCCCGGGGTGGGCAGCTCGTGGACCAGTCGCCACGCCGCGTCGGCATCGAAGATGTTCAGGTAGGACAGCGCCTTCCCGCCGTGCTGGACCACCTCGTCCCACCACGACTGCTGCCCGACGATCCGATAGCGGGCCCCGTGCTGGTGGGGGTTCTCGCCGTAGCGCAGGGAGCCGGCCCGCTCCAGGGTGAGGTGGATGGTCGGGGGGAGCAGGGCCGTCGAGTCGAAGGAGTCGGCCTCCAGCTCAGTGAGCGACGGGGGCGCCTGCTCGTCCAGCCACGCCACGATGGCGGCGTCATAGCCGGCCGTGTGGGCGAAGGCCGCCCGGGCCAGCCGCAGGCGGGTGTCGAGGGAGAGGGACCCGTCGGCCCGCAGCTCGTCGAGCACCGGCCCGTAGTCGGCCGGGTCGACCACCACCCCGACGTGGTCGTGGTTCTTCGCCGCCGCCCGGACCATGGTCGGGCCACCCACGTCGATCAGCTCGACCGACGGGTCCGAGGAGAACGGGTAGAGGTTGCACACCACGAGGTCGATCAGCCCGATCCCCAGGCGCTCGATGTCCTCGAGGTGCTCGGCCTTGGACCGGTCGGCCAGGATCCCCCCGTGGATCACCGGGTGGAGGGTCTTGACCCGACCACCGAGCATCTCGGGGGCCCCGGTCAGCTCGGCCACCTCGATGTGGTCGACACCGGCCTCGGCCAGGGCGGCCGACGTCCCCCCGCTCGAGACCAGCTCCCAGCCCAGGTCGGTGAGACCCCGGGCCAGGTCGACGATCCCGGTCTTGTCGTAGACGGACAGCAGAGCCTTCATGGTGGCAACCTCCGGTGGTGATCCTGGCCCATCGCCCACCGTGCCCGCCAGCCCGTCCAGGAAGGCCCGGATGGTGGCGGGGTACAGGGTGCGCTCGACCGCTTTGATCCGTTCGTGCAGCGTGTCCTGGGTGTCATCGGCCAGGACCGGCACCGACCGCTGGGCCAGCACCGGACCCGCGTCCATCTCCAGGGTGGCGATGTGGACGGTGGTCCCCGTCTCGGGGACGCCCGCCTCCAGCGCGTCGGCCACCGCGTGCCACCCGGGGAAGGCCGGCAGCAGCGCCGGATGGGTGTTCAGGATGCGGCCCGGATAGGCGTCGTGGACGACCTTCCCGAGGACCGTCCCGAAGCCGGCCATGGCCACCATGTCGATCCGGTGGTCGACCAGCGCCGCGGTGACCGCACGCGTGTAGGCGTCACGGTCGAACGAGGAGCCGAAGCCCCCGAACTCGGACCGGTCCACCCGGACCGACGGCACCCCGGCCGCAGCGGCGACCTCGAGGGCCCGGCACGACCGGTCGGCGATCACCACGCGGACCTCCAGACCGGACGCGATGATGGCCTCGAGGATCGTCCCGCTGCCGGAGGCCAGCACACCGAGCCTCAGGCCGGTGCGACCCTCGTCGGGGGATGATCCGGCGTCCACGGGCGCACGCTACCAGCGCCCGTCGTGGTCGATTCCTACGCACGGTGGCGGAGGCGCGGGGCCCGGGGCCGACACCGGAACCCCGGTGGTAGCGTGCCCGCCATCGGGACCGGGGCGACGTGGCCCGGCCGGCCTGCCTCCGGCTCGGCGCCAACGTCGCTCGGTCCCCCCTGCCCAGGGGAATGCCCCTCGCGAGGGATGTATCGGCACCGACGTGTGCGATCCGAAGCGAAAGTTTGGGCACGGCACCCCCTTACTCCTCCAGCGAGCGGATCAACCTCTCGTCGAAGCCGGCCAGGGACGGCAGCCGGGCGTCACAGAATCCCCACCGGGGCGAGTCGAAGGCGGCGGGCTCGGGCACGGCCACCACCCGCATCCGGGCCGCCTTGGCCGAGATGGCACCGTTGAAGGAGTCCTCGACCGCCAGGCAGGCCCCGGCCTCCACCCCGACCTTGGCCGCCGTCGAGAGGTAGGCGCCGGGATGGGGCTTGCCCAGGGGCTCCCATTCGGCGGAGTGCCAGGCGGTGACCGACCCGGTGATGCCCAGCCGGCGCAGGGCGGCCTCGATCACGATGGCGTAGGAGCCCGAGCACACGGCCACCGGGAGCGACAGGCGTGCGCAGGTCGACACGGCCTCCAGGGCGCCCGGCATGGGCCGGCCCCCCTCCGAGATGAGCTCGGCCACCCGGGCGGTGACGGCCCGCTCGACCTCGACCGGGGTCGGCCCCGACCACGGGGACCGCTCCCACCAGTGCCGCACGGCGTCGTCGATCCGTAGGCCCATGGTCTGGCGGACGTCCGTCTCGGAGAGCTCGAGGCCCACCGAGCCGAACACCTCGATCTCCGCCTGCCGCCAGAACGGCTCGGAGTCGATCAGCAGCCCGTCGAGGTCGAAGATGACCGCCCGGATGGGCCGGCCGCCGAAGGCGTCGGCGGACGGCAGCCCGGTGCTCAGCCGAACTTCCGGACCACGTCGACCATGGCCTCACCCGCTTCGGTGGGGTTGAGGGCCACGGTGACCCCGGCGGCGGAGAGGGCGTCCATCTTGGCCTGGGCCGTGCCCTTCGACCCCGAGATGATCGCCCCGGCGTGGCCCATCTTGCGGCCGGGGGGCGCGGTGACTCCGGCCACGTAGGAGACCACCGGCTTGCTCACCGACGAGGCGATGAACTCGGCGGCCTCCTCCTCGGCCGAGCCGCCGATCTCGCCGATCATCATGATGGCCCGCGTGTCGGGGTCGGACTCGAAGGCGGCCAGGCAGTCGATGAAGCTGGTGCCCGGCACCGGGTCGCCGCCGATGCCCACGCAGGTCGTCTGGCCCACTCCCTGCTGGGACAGCTCGTGCAGGGCCTGGTAGGTGAGGGTGCCCGAACGGCTCACGATCCCCACCGGCCCACCGGCCAGGGCGATGTCACCCGAGGTGATGCCGATGTTGCACTTCCCCGGGGAGATGATGCCCGGGCAGTTGGGCCCGAGCAGCCGGGTGCCGCCGAACTCGTCGACCAGGCGGTTGTAGGCGAGCGCCTCGTCGGAGGCGGGGATCCCCTCGGTGATGCACACGATGAAGGGGATGCCGGCGGCGGCGGCCTCGACGATGGCATCGGCGGCGAACTTGGGCGGCACCGAGATGAACGAGGCGTTGGCCCCGGTGGCCTCGACCGCCTCGGCCACGGTGGCGTAGACCGGGATGCCCTCGATGACCTCACCGCCACGGTTGGGATTGGTCCCCGCCACCACCTTGGTCCCGTAGGCCCGGTTGCGCAGGCCGTGGTAGAGGCCCTGGCTGGTGGGGCTGATGCCCTGGATCACGACGGTGGTGTTCTCGTCGACGAAGATGCTCACGACTGGCCTCCTGCAAGGGCTACCGCACGACGGGCGGCTTCGAGCATGGTCGGCTCGGCGACCAGGCGATCGGACAGATGGTCGGCGAGGATCTCCCGCCCGGCCACGGCGTTGGTGCCGTCGAGTCTGAGGACGATGGGGGCGCTGATGTCCACCCGGTCGAGGGCCTCGAGCACGCCCTTGGCCACCTCGTCGACCCGGGTGATGCCACCGAAGATGTTGACGAAGATGGAGCGGACCGCCGGGTCCGAGTTGATGACCTCGAGGGCGGCGGCCATCACATCGGCGTTGGCGCCACCGCCGATGTCGAGGAAGTTGGCGGCCGAGCCGCCGCACTGGTTGACGACGTCGAGGGTGCTCATGGCCAGGCCGGCCCCGTTGGCGATGATCCCCACCGAACCGTCGAGGCCGATGTAGTTGAGGCCCCGCGCCTTGGCCCGGGTCTCCCGCTCGTCCTCGACGTCGCTGCCGGCGAAGTCGGCCCACTCGGGATGGCGGTAGGAGGCGTTGTCGTCCAGCGTGACCTTGGCGTCGAGCGCGTGGACGCGCCCCTCGGGGGTCAGGATGAGCGGATTGATCTCGGCCAGGTCGCAGTCACCCTCGGTGTAGCAGGTGTACAGCTTGACCAGCAGTTCGGCCGCCTGCTCCCGGGCCTCCTCGTCGAGGGCGGCCCGCCCGACCCACTCGCGGGCCGCCTCCAGCGTGAGGCCCTCGACCGGGTCGACGTGGATGAGGGCGATGGCGTCGGGATTGGTCACCGCCACCTCCTCGATCTCCACCCCGCCCTCGGCCGACAGCATGCCCAGGTGCTTCTTGGCGCTCCGGTCCAGGGTGAAGCTGGCGTAGTACTCCTTGGCGATGTCGGAGGCGTGCTCGATCCACAGGCGCTTGACCACGTGGCCCTTGATGTCGAGCCCGAGGATGTTGCCGGCGTGCAGACGGACCTCGTCGACGTCGTCGGCCAGCTTCACACCACCGGCCTTGCCCCGTCCCCCCACCTTGACCTGGGCCTTGACCACCACGGGGTAGCCGGAGGCCTCGGCCTGGGCCACCGCCTGCTCGACGGTGTCGGCCACACCCCCCTTGGAGATGGGGATGCCGAAGCGGGCGAAATACTGCTTGCCCTGGTACTCGAAGAGATCCACCGGATCCGTTCCTCTCTGTTGCGATCGTTGTCGTGTCGTCGTGTCGTCGTCGGTGTCGCTGTGTCGGCGTGTCGCTGGTTGCCGGCGCTGCTGGTCCTGCGGTCGTCGCCCCCGGGTTCCCGGGCTCCGTGGTGCTCGGGCGGGACGCCGGCGCCCTCGCCCCTCGGGGGTCCGGGGCCGTGCCGTTGCGCTCTGCCCGGCGCGACGCTAGCGATTCCGGCGCCGGGAGGCGAAACCGGCGGATCGGGCGGTGGATCGGCGGGCCGGTGCCGGTGGCGGATGGGCCCCGGTCACGTTCCCGTGCCCGCTCCGTCCCCCTCGCCCTCCCGCTCGTCCAGCGCCCGGCCCAGCCACTCGCCGATGGCCGGCAGCGGCGCGCCCGGGGTGAACACCTCGGCCACCCCCATCTCCTTCAGGACCGGGATGTCGGCGGCGGGGATGATGCCACCCACCAGCACCAGGACGTCGCCCCGGCCCTGGTCGGCCAACCCCTCGATGACCCGGGGCACCAGGGTCAGGTGGGCACCGGACAGGAGCGACAGCCCGACGGCGTCGGCATCCTCCTGGACCACCGCCTGCACCACCTGCTCGGCCGTCTGGTGGAGCCCGGTGTAGATGACCTCGAACCCCGCGTCACGCAGGGCGCGGGCGATGACCTTGGCTCCCCGGTCGTGGCCGTCCAGGCCCGGTTTGGCCACGACCACTCGGTAGGGGCGCTTCACGGAGCCAGATACTAAGCGCTGCCGGGCCGGCGGCGACAAGCCGCGGTCGGTGGATCGGGGGGCCGGCGGGCCCGACGACCGGCCCCCACCTGGGCGGGATGACCGCCAGAGGCTGTGCCGGACCACCCCCGCGTGGTACTTTCGATCCGGCGCCCACGGCACCCGACCATCCTCGAGAGGACGCCTTGAGCACTTCGGCCGAAGCTGTGGACAGACCCGATCTCCCATCCCGAACCCCTCCGCCGGGTTCGGGACCCTCGCTGGCGGCCGGCCTCGTCCGGCTGGCCCGACCCCAGCAGTGGATCAAGAACCTCCTGGTCTTCGTGGCCCCGGCGGCCGCCGGGGCCCTGTTCCACGGCTCGGTGCTGGCACGCACGGTGGCCTCGTTCGGCATCTTCTGCCTGGCCGCCTCCGGCACCTACTTCATGAACGACGCCATCGACGCGCCGGCGGACCGGCTCCATCCCACCAAGCGGAACCGACCGGTGGCCTCGGGCGTGGTCCCCGTCCCACTGGCCCTGGTCTCGGGGATCGCGCTGCTGGCCATCGCCGTGGTGCTGGGCGAGCTGCTGGCCGGCTGGCACCTGGCGCTGGTCATGGGCCTCTACGGCCTCATCAACGTCGCCTACTCCCTCGGCCTGAAGAATGAGCCCGTCCTGGACCTGGCCGCCGTCAGCGCCGGGTTCGTGCTCCGTGCCGTGGCCGGGGGTGTGGCCGCCGGGGTGGTGCTCTCCAACTGGTTCCTCATCGTCACCTCCTTCGGCTCACTCCTGATCGTGACGGGCAAGCGGTCGGGCGAGCAGCAGCTCCTCGACGACCACGACCGCGATCATCAGGCCGTCCGCCAGACGCTCGGCACCTACACGCCGAGCTTCCTGCGGACCGTGCGGGCCGTGACCGCGGCGGTCACGGTGACGGCCTACTGCCTCTGGGCCTTCGAGCGGGCCACCGAGGTCCACCCCGGCCACGACCCCATCTGGTTCCAGCTGACCATCATCCCCTTCACCATCGGCCTCCTCCACGTGATGCGCCTGCTCGACTCGGGGGCCGGGGCGGCTCCCGAGGACCTGGCCCTGCGCGACCACCGGCTCCAGATCTACGGGCTGGCCTGGGTGGCCCTCTTCGCCATCGGGATCTACGGCTGATGGCCGGGCCACTCGGCCGTCGGTCGCTGCTGACCGGATGGGGGCGCACCGCGCCGTCCTCGGCCGACGTCGTGCACGCCGTCCATCCCGACATCGTGGACCAGGTCCTGGCGGCGGCCCGATCGGGAGACGGGGGGTCGCCCCGGGGGCTGATCGCCCGCGGCCTCGGTCGGAGCTACGGGGACGCGGCCCAGAACGCCGGCGGCACCGTGCTCGACGCCACCTGGCTGGACGCCGTCCACGCCGCCGACCTCGACTCCGGCTCGATCACCGTGGGCGCCGGCATCAGCCTGCAGACCCTGATGGAGCGGTTCGTGCCCCTGGGCTGGTTCGTGCCGGTGACCCCCGGGACCCGGCTGGTCACCGTGGGCGGAGCCATCGCCGCCGACATCCACGGGAAGAACCACCACGTCGATGGGAGCTTCTGCTCGCACGTCACCGCCTTCACCCTGGTGTCGCCGGTCGGGACGACGGTGGTGACCCCGGCCTCGGACCCCGACCTGTTCTGGGCGACCGCCGGCGGCATGGGGCTGACCGGCGTGATCACCCAGGCCACCATCCAGATGATCCCGGTGGAGACCAGCTACATGCTGGTCGACACCGAGCGGGCCGCCGACCTCGACCAGGCCATGGACCTGATGCTGCACGGGGACGGCGCCTACCGCTACTCGGTGGCCTGGATCGACTGCCAGTCCACCGGGAGTCGCCTCGGACGGTCGGTCCTCACCCGCGGCGACCATGCCCGGCTCGAGGACCTGCCGGTCCGGCTCCGCCAGAATCCGGACCGGGCCCGCTCGTTCACCTCGCGGACCCTGGCCAGCGTGCCGCTGACTCCCCCCAGCGGCCTGCTCAACCCCCTCACCGTCGGGGCGTTCAACGAGTTCTGGTTCCGCAAGGCCCCCAAGCACCAACGGGGGAAGCCCCACCACATGTCCGGGTTCTTCCACCCCCTCGACGGCGTGGGCTCATGGAACCGGCTCTACGGGACGCGGGGCTTCCTCCAGTACCAGTTCGTCGTGCCCGACGAGCACGGCGAGACGGTGCGCCGGGTCATCGAGCGGCTGACCGAGGTGAAGCTGGCCTCCTTCCTCGCCGTCCTGAAGCGGTTCGGGCCCGGCGACCCGGGGCCCTTGTCCTTCCCCATGCCCGGCTGGACCCTGGCCCTCGACCTCCCGGTCGGCTACCCCGTCCTCGACGGCCTGCTCGACGACCTCGACCGGGCCGTCATCGATGCCGGCGGCCGGGTCTACCTGGCCAAGGACTCGCGGGTGTCACCCCAGGCGTTCCGGGCCATGTACCCGGGACTGGACGCCTGGCAGCAGGTGCGGCGCCGGGTCGATCCCGACGGCGTCCTCCGGTCCGACCTCGGTCGGCGGCTCGGCCTCTGTGACGACGTGGTCGCACCCCCTCCTCCGCCCACCCGGGGGCGGCGACGGGCCACGGCGTCGGCACAGGGGACCACCGCGCCGGCACCGGCGACCCCGGCCCCCCGGGCCCCCCGGGCGACCAGGACCCCCAAGGCGTCCCCGGCCCCCGAGGCCACGACGGACCCGGCCGGGACGGGCCCACCACCGGAACGCACAGCAGAACGGACACGCACATGATCGACGCCGTCGGGCGCCCCCAGTCGGTACTCGTCCTCGGAGGGTCCTCGGAGATCGCCCAGGCCATCGTGGCCAGACTGGTCCCGGCCCGGTGCCGCACCGTCGTCCTGGCCGGGAGGGAGGGGCCGCGCCTGGACGAGGCGGTGGCCCGGGCCACGTCGGCCGGTGCCGACGTGGCCGAGTCGGTGGCCTTCGACGCCACCGACACCGCCGGCCATGCCGCCTTCGCCGATCGGGTGTTCGACCGGTTCGGCGACATCGACCTGGTGGTCGTGGCCGCCGGGGTGCTCGGCGACCAGGAGGCTGACGAGCGCGATCCCGAGGCGGCCGCCGACGTGCTGACCACCAACTTCGCCGGGCTGGCCTCGGCCATGCTGGCCGTGACCGGACGGCTCCGCCACCAGGGCTACGGGCGCCTCGTGGTCCTGTCGTCGGTGGCCGGGCTGCGGGCCCGCAAGGCGAACTTCATCTACGGGTCGTCCAAGGCGGGGCTCGACGCCTTCGCCCAGGGGCTCGGGGACTCGCTGGCCGGCACCGGTGTGGACGTCACCATCGTGCGGCCCGGCTTCGTCGTGGGCCGGATGACCGAGGGCATGGATCCGGCCCCGTTCTCGACCACGCCCGACGCCGTGGCCGAGGCGGTGGTGGCCGGCATCGGCTCGGGCGCCTCGGTCGTCTATGTCCCGCCGCTGCTCCGATGGGTGTTCCTGCTGATGCGCCAGCTGCCCCGCGCCGTGTGGCGGCGGATGCCGGGCTGAGCGGTCCGGCCGCGGGGCGGCCCAGCGTCAGGCCCGCTTGATCGGGGCCATCCTCAACAGGAGCTTCTTGCGCCCGACGGTCGGGAACTGGACCACCGCCTCGAGGTCCTCGCCGGAGCCGCCGGTCTCCACCACGGTGCCCTCCCCCCACTTCCCGTGGACGACGCGGTCACCGGCCTCCAGCCCCAGCAGCTCGGCCCCGGACGAGGCCGGCGCCCGACGTCGCGGCCCGTCGCCGTCGAAGCCTCCCGAGGGGCCCTGGCCGCGCCCGAACACGGTCCGACCCGGCGTCCCCCCCGGGTCGTCGGCCGACGACGAGCCCCGGCGGCCGCCGTACGACCCTGACGACCCGCCCCCCACGTCGCGGACCAGCTCGGTGGGGATCTCGTTGAGGAACCGGCTCGGGATGTTGCTGCTGGTGCTGCCGAACAGCATCCGGCTCCAGGCGTGGGAGACGTACAGGTGCCGCTCGGCCCGGGTGATCCCCACGTAGCAGAGTCGGCGCTCCTCCTCGAGCTCGACCGGGTCGCCGAGCGAACGGAGGTGGGGAAAGATCCCGTCCTCCATCCCCACCAGGAACACGGCCGGGAACTCCAGGCCCTTGGCGATGTGCATGGTCATCAGGGAGACCCGGGTCCCGTCGCCGTCCAGCTGGTCCGAGTCGGCCACCAGCGACGCCGCCTCGAGGAACTCGGACAGGGTTCCGTACTCGTCGGCCACCCCGACCAGCTCGTCGACGTTCTCGACCCGGCCCAGGGCCTCGATGGTCCCCTCGGAGAGGAGCTCGCTGCGGTAGCCCGACCCCTCGACGACCGCAGTCACCAGCTCCCCCGGGCCGAGCGTCCGCCCGGGCGCGTCGCCGCCGGCGGCGGGACGGGGCCCACCACCCGCGCCAAGCTCCGGCTCGGGCGCCAGCGCCTCGCCGTTCTCGTCCACCAGCGGGGGGACGGCCATGCGACGCCGCAGGTCGTCGAGCATCCGCCACAGCCCGACCAGCGCGGCACCGGCCTTGCCGGTGATGCCGGCCTCGTCCGCACGGGCGACCGCCTCGCCGAACGACAGGCCCTGCACACCGGCCCACCCGGCCAGCCGGGCCACCGACGTCTCTCCGACCCCGCGCTTGGGGACGTTCACGATCCGCCGCCAGCTGACCTCGTCGTCCGGATTGACCAGGACCCGGAGGTAGGCCATCACGTCCTTGACCTCGCGCCGGTCGTAGAACTTGGTGCCCCCCACCACCTTGTAGGGCACCTCGGCCCGCACCATGGCCTCCTCGAGGGCCCGGCTCTGGGCGTTGGTGCGGTAGAACACGGCCACGTCGCCCCAGCGCAGGCCCTGCTCCCGCCGGAGGCGGGTCGTCTCGTGGGCCACCCAGGCCGCCTCGTCGTACTCGTCCTCGGCCCGGTAGCGCACCACCTTGTTGCCCTCGCCGCTGTCGGTCCACAGCGTCTTGGGCTTGCGGGAGACGTTGTTGGTGATCACGGCGTTGGCGGCGTCGAGAATGGTCTGGGTGGAGCGGAAGTTCTGGTCCAGAGTGATGACGGTGGCGTCGGGGAAGGCCTGTTCGAAGTCGAGGATGTTGGAGATGTCCGCGCCCCGGAACCGGTAGACGGACTGGTCGCTGTCCCCCACCACCACGATGTTCCGGTGCTCTCCGGCCAGCAGCACGGCCAGGGCGTTCTGGACGGCGTTGGTGTCCTGATACTCGTCGATGAGGACGTGGGTGAACCGGGTCCGGTAGTGCTCGAGCACGTCGGGGAACTGGCGGAACAGGCGGACCGTGTTCAAGAGGAGGTCGTCGAAGTCCATGGCGTTGGCCGCCACCATCCGCTGCTGGTAGAGGTCGAACACGTCGGCCACCCGCCGGTCGAAGATGGTCACGGCGGCGGCCCGGTACTCCTCGGGGCCCTGCTGGCGCGACTTGGCCTGGCTGATCTGGCCCAGGATCGAGCGCGGCGACAGCTTCTTCGTGTCGATGTCCAGCTCCCGGCAGACGATCTCCACCAGCCGCCGGGAGTCGGCGTCGTCGTAGATGGTGAACGAGCCCTTGTACCCCAGCCGCTCCCCGTGGGCGCGCAGGATCCGCACGCAGGCCGAGTGGAAGGTGGACACCCACATCCGGCCGGCCCGGGGCCCGACCAGGTCGGCCACGCGTGACCGCATCTCGTCGGCCGCCTTGTTGGTGAAGGTGATGGCCAGGATCTGCCACGGCTTGGCGTCACCGGTGGCGATCAGGTGGGCGATGCGGCGGGTGAGCACGCGGGTCTTGCCCGAGCCGGCGCCGGCCACGATGAGGAGGGGGCCGCCGCGGTGGACCACGGCCTGCCGCTGCGGCTCGGTCAGTCCGGCCACCAGGGCGTCGGCCCCGGCGGCGGCGAACCCGTCACGGTCGGGTGCGTCGGGCGGACGGTCCGCGCCCGGGACCCCCGTGGTCATTCCCACTCGATGGTGCCGGGCGGCTTGGAGGTGATGTCCAGTGCCACCCGGTTGACGCCCTCGACCTCGTTGATGATCCGCGAGGAGAGGCGTTCCAACAAGTCGTAGGGCAGACGGGCCCAGTCCGCGGTCATGGCGTCGTCACTGGTGACGGCCCGGATGACGATCGGATAGGCGTAGGTCCGGCCGTCGCCCATGACGCCCACCGTGCGCACGGCCGGAAGCACGGCGAAGCTCTGCCACAGGTCACGGTAGAGGCCGGCCCGACGGACCTCCTCGACCACGATGGCATCGGCCGCCCGCAGGATGTCGGCGCGCTCGGGCGTGACCTCGCCGACGATGCGCACCGCCAGTCCGGGCCCGGGAAAGGGCTGGCGCCACACGATGTCGTGGGGCAGCCCCAACTCCTCGCCGACGGCCCGCACCTCGTCCTTGAACAGCAGGCGCAGCGGCTCCACCAGGTCGAATGCCAGGTCCTCGGGAAGGCCCCCGACGTTGTGGTGGGACTTGATGGTGGCCGCCGAGTCCGAGCCCGACTCGATGACGTCGGGGTAGAGGGTTCCCTGGACGAGGTAGCCCGCCGGCTCGTCGTCACCCCCGTCGGTGCCCTCCCCGTCCCCGTCGGCGCCGAGGTCCTCGATGACCAGGTCGCGGGCCACCTCCTCGAAGATCCTGATGAACAGCTCCCCGATGATCTTGCGCTTGCCCTCGGGGTCGGTGACCCCGGCCAGCGCCTCGAAGAACCGGTCGGCCGCCTTCACGTGGACCAGGTCGATGTGGAACTGGCGCCGGAAGGTCTCCTCGACCTGCTCGCTCTCGTTGGCCCGCATCAGCCCGGTGTCGACGTAGACGCAGGTCAGCTGGTCACCGACCGCCTTGTGGACCACGGCAGCGGCCACCGCCGAGTCCACCCCGCCCGACAGGGCGCACAGCACGGGCGACGTGCCCACCTGGGCACGGACGGCGTCGACCTGCTGCTCGATGATCGAGGTGTGGGTCCACGACGGCGGGCAGCGGCACACGTCGTAGAGGAACCGCTCGAAGAGGTCCGTGCCCCGCTCGGTGTGGACCACCTCGGGGTGGAACTGGACCCCGTAGATGGAGCGTCGCTCGTCGTGGAAGGCGGCCACCGGTGCGTCGGGGCTGTCGGCGGTGGCCACGAACCCGGCCGGCACCGAGGTGATGGCGTCGCCGTGGCTCATCCACACCTCGACGTGGGCGGGCCAGTCGACGAAGAGCGGCGAGGTCCCGGTCACCGACAGGGGCGTCCGGCCGTACTCGCCGCGACCCGTGCGTGCCACCTCGCCACCCAGTTGCTGGGCGATCAATTGGGCGCCGTAGCAGATGCCGAGGATGGGGATCCCGGTGTCGTAGATGGCCGGGTCGATCTGGGGCGCGGGGTGCTCGTTGACCGACTTCGGGCCTCCGGACAGGATGATCCCGGCCGGACGTCTGGCGGTGAGCTCGGCGGCCGTCGAGGTGTGGGGCACGATCTCCGAGTAGACGTGGGCCTCGCGGACCCGTCGGGCGATCAGCTGCGCATACTGCGCCCCGAAGTCGACGACCAGGACGGGGCCGTCCTCGGACCCACCCACCCGGTCGTCCGGAGGGCTCAATGGCCCATGCCGACACCCTGCGAGCGCTGCAGGTCCTTGCCCTCGGTCTGGAGGGCCGGGGCCACCATCACCTCGGCCTTCTGGAACTCCTTGACCGTCTCGTACCCGCAGGTGGCCATGGCGGTGCGCAGGGCGCCGAACAGGTTCATCCGTCCGTCGTTCTCGTGGGCCGGGCCGAGCAGGATCTCCTGGAGCGTGCCGCGGGTGGTGGTCTTGACCCGTGCGCCCCGGGGAAGGGTCGGGTGGAAGGTGGCCATGCCCCAGTGGTAGCCGCGGGCCGGGGCCTCGACAGCCGACGACAGGGGCGATCCCAGCATGACGGCGTCCGCGCCGCAGGCCACGGCCTTGGCGATGTCGCCGCCCTTGGACATGCCGCCGTCGGCGATGACCTGGCAGTAGACACCGGTCTCGTCGAGGTGGCGCATCCGCGCCCCGGCGACGTCGGCGATGGCGGTGGCCTGGGGCACACCGATCCCCAGCACGCCGCGGGTGGTGCAGGCGTTGCCCGGTCCCACGCCGACCAGCACGCCGACCGCACCGGTCCGCATGAGGTGGAGGCCGGCCTGGTAGGAGGCGCAGCCGCCCACGATGACCGGGATCTCGTACTCGCGGATGAAGCGCTTCAGGTTGAGGGGCTCGGCCGTCTTGGACACGTGCTCGGCCGACACCACGGTGCCCTGGATGACCAGGAGGTCCAACTCGGCGGCCAGGATGGCCGGTGCGAACGACGCCGTCTTCTGGGGGGTGACCGAGGCGGCGGTGGTGATGCCGGCCGCCTTCATCTCCTTGATCCGCTGGGTCACCAACTCCATCTGCACGGGCTCGGAGTACATCTGCTGCATGCGGGCCGTGGCCTTCTCGGCCGGGAGCTCGCGGATCTCGTCGAAGAGCGGCGTGGGGTCCTCGTACCGGGTCCACAGCCCCTCGAGGTTGAGCACGCCCAGTCCCCCGAGCCGGCCGATCTCGATGGCCGTGGCCGGGCTGACCACCCCGTCCATGGCCGAGGCCATGAGGGGGAGGTCGAAGCGGTAGGCGTCGATCTCCCAGCTGATGTCGACGTCCTCGGGATCCCGCGTCCTCCGGCTGGGGACGATGGCGATGTCATCGAACCCGTAGGCCTTGCGACCCGATTTGAAGATGCCGATCTCTATCTCAGCCACGTGCGTGTCCTCTCCACCCTGCTCCCAGTTGCCCACACCTCCAACCGGCGCCAACCCCGACAGTGCGCACGCCGACCTCCCCCACGATACCGCCTGGACACCGGTCACCGGTTCCCCCCGGTGGCACGGTGCCGGCCCGGATCATCGGGCCCAGGAGCCCACCGGGATCTCCAGGCCGAGCACCGTGCACAGAAGCTCGGTCAGCACCCGGGCGGTGGCCCCCCAGATGATCTCGCCACCGGCGGTGAAGAACCACACCGGGAACTCCGCTCCGGGGCTGCCGTCGGCACCGGGACGGCCGGGGACGGACCACCACTCCTCGTGGAAGACCCTGTCCTCGAGCAGCTCGGCCAGCGAGACGTCGAAGATCCGGGCCACCTCGTCGGGTGCCGCCACGGTGGAGGGACGGCCGGGCAGGACCGCCACCACCGGGGTCATCAGGGTGTTGGACGACACGGTGGGCAGGGACGACAGGTGGCCGATGACGTTGACCTGGGCCGGATCCAGCCCCACCTCCTCGAACGCCTCCCGCAGCGCCCCCTCGTCGTTGGTCTCGCCGGGCTCGAGGCGACCGCCCGGGAAGGCCACCTCCCCCCGGTGGGACCGGAGCCGGCCCGAGCGCACGGTGAGCAGGACCCGGGCCTCACCATCCTCCTCGAACAGGGGGACCAGCACGGCGGCGGGGTTCCCGACGACGTCCACCCCCTCCACCGAGCGGATGAAGTCCACGATCGGCTGGGTGGCCCCGGCCGGCGTCGTCCCGTCGGCGGCCGCCACCGCCGCGCTGACCCGGGCCAGGGTGATCGACCGGCGGTCCGCCGGCTCGAGGCCGGCCCAGGGGGGCGGCCCGCCCGGCCGGTTCGACGGCGGGCGCGGGATGATCTGGAGCCCGGTCGCCGTCACGGGTGTCGGGGGGTTGCCGGGTTCCATCGCCCTCGGACCTTAGGCCGAGACCCCCGACACGCGGTCGGCGGCCCGTCGGCCCCGGTCCTACCCGCTCCGCCCGGGCCGGTCCTGCCCGCTCCGCCCGGGCGGGACGCGCCAGCGGCCGGACCCCGGGGCCCGGCCGCTGTTCGTGGCGTTCCTCTGACGGGACCCGACCACAGCGGGGCGGGTCCGTCGGTCCCGACCCACCGGAGCGGGTCGGGAGTGGACTACATCATGCCGCCCATGCCGCCCATGCCACCCATGCCGCCGCCCATGGCGGCCGCGGCGGCCGCAGCGGCCGCCGGGTCGGCCTTTTCGGGCTTGTCGGCCACCAGTGCCTCGGTGGTCAGCAGCAGACCGGCGATGGACGCCGCGTTCTGGAGCGCCGAGCGGGTGACCTTGGCCGGGTCGATGACGCCCGCCTTGACCAGGTCGACCAGTTCGCCGGTGGCGGCGTTGAGGCCGGTGGAACCGGTCTCGGACTCCACCAGGCGGACGTAGACCGAGCCCTCGAGGCCGGCGTTGCTGGCGATGGCGTGCAGCGGTGCAGCCAGAGCCTTGGCCACGATGGCGGCACCGGTGGCCTCGTCCCCGGTCAGGGAGTCGACAACGGTCTGGACGGCGGCCCGGGACCGGACCAGCGCCGTACCGCCGCCGGCCACGATGCCCTCTTCGACGGCGGCCCGGGTGGCGGAGAGCGCATCCTCGATGCGGTGCTTCTTCTCCTTGAGCTCCACCTCGGTGGCTGCGCCGACCTTGACCACGGCCACGCCCCCGGCCAGCTTGGCCAGGCGCTCCTGCAGCTTCTCGCGATCCCAGTCGGAGTCGGTGTCGTCGATCTCCCGCTTGATCTGGGCGATCCGGCCCTTGACGTCGGAGTCGGCACCGCCGCCCTCGACGATGGTCGTCTCGTCCTTGGTCACGATGATGCGACGGGCCTTGCCGAGCAGGTCGACGGTGGTGGTGTCGAGCTTGAGGCCGATCTCCTCGGAGA
>Ga0302319_10004478_pt1 | contig 28676 bp, 29 predicted proteins | sample Bog_T0_2_FD_203319 | JGI IMG/M metagenome (GOLD analysis project Ga0302319, IMG submission 203319) | Peat permafrost microbial communities from Stordalen Mire near Abisko, Sweden - Bog_T0_2 | ecosystem: Environmental > Terrestrial > Soil > Wetlands > Peat | place: Sweden: Abisko, Stordalen Mire... | reverse complement strand
GTGCTGCAAAAGCAACTCTTGGTAGCGGGGCTCAAGTTCGTGAAAACGCTGCCAGAAATCAAAGCCCTCGTTGTGCAAAGCCGCATTGAGGTACTCCAAGTGGGTGTGCCAACCAGGCCCGACGCCCGCCACCGTTGAAAGTGGGAGGTCGCGATGAACGAGTTCTAATGCACTCCCATTTTCCGTTGTGCGAAGATCGATCCGCAAAATGGAGGCACCCGACGCTTCTTCCCACGAATACTCAACGACATGGGGAGGGTCAAAAATATTCACGGTTCCCGTGCACGTTCCTTCTTCTCCCCAGTCGTAAAGAACATTTCCACCGACGTGGGGTTCCAACTCCATCCGATCTGTCAACATCCAACGGGATATAGAAATTGGTTCGGTTACGGCTTGCCAAACGTGATTGATGTCGAGATCTAAATCTCGGACGTAGCGCAAAGTAGCCAAGCCTTCGTCAATCGAGAGCAACGCGAGCACCTCGGTCATGACGTCCCCCTTTTCGACGAACTCCCACAAAATAAACCAACTTCTAAAAAAACGCAACTGGGTTTGCGAGGCAGTAACTCATCAACGCGTCGCGACAGAACATTCGACACGTCGTTGCTACTCATTTCGCGTTTGCTCATCTCGCTACACCGAGGAACACTATTAACGACCGTGCCAACCGGGTTTGGTCTTCGTAGGAAAGTTCACCGACAATTTGACCCAACCTCGAACGGCGAACGATTGGAGGTGCGCTTGTCCGGCAAATTCCTTCGATCGAACGTCGGGTAACCAGACTTGCACGGGACGAAGTCCTTTCACCCGAAGACGATCGCGATACGCCTGGATTCGAGCGTTTGTCGACGACGCATCGTGGGGATTTGACATGACCCGATTGTTAAATGCAACAGTCCAATTGTCAAAGGAGATCCTTCAAATCGACTAGTTGGAATCCCTTGGACAAAAAACGGATCTCAGAAAATCTCGACTAGTCCGCGAGAGCGAACGCCTCGGAATCGCCGACCTTTTCGGTGTAGACGTACTTTCCGCCGCGTAACCACGAACATCCTGCGGCCAAGAGACAGAACAACACCGCCGAATCACACGCCGCGTGGAGTCCTGAGCGAAAGGGTGACGTGATAATCGAAGGGAAGAACGATCTGCCGAGCACGACGTGCCGTGCGGCGGGCGTCAGTTGCGCAATGACCTTTGCCCCCAGCAAGTGCTGGACCGGATTGAAACCCAAGAACGACGAAAAAAGCGTCGATACTGGTGGCAAATTGGCGGCCTGACGAGCAGCGCCCGCGGGAACGCCTTCAGCCGTCAATCCATGAAAAAGCGCCGCGGGCAGTCCCGACGAAAGTCCAATAATCATCAACGTAAAGAAGACGCCGATCGAAAGCACCTGGCCCGAATTTTGAAAGGTGGAGTTCATGCCCGAACCAACACCTCGGTGCTGGCGGGGCAAACTATTCATGACGCCAGCTCGGTTAGGCGCCGCGAAGGCTCCCATGGCGAGACCGTTCAACAACAACAGGCCACCAAAGGCCCAGTAGTTGAAATTGACAGGCAACAGCTCCAGCATCCCGAACGAAAATGCGGCGACCAACATGCCGCCGGTCGCGAAGGGTCGCGAGCCGTAGCGGTCAGAAAGATAACCCGACAACGGTCCGGCAATCAAAAATCCGCCGGTTAAAGGAAGTATGGCAATGCCCGCCCACAGGGGCGTCCTCGTGAAGTTGTAACCATGTAGTGGCAGCCAGATGCCCTGGAGCCAAATGACGAGCATGAACATCAGTCCACCTCGCCCCAGGGAAGAAAGAAAACTCGAAACACTGCCGGCCGTAAATGCGCGAATACGAAACAGCGACAATCGAAACATCGGATCGGGTGATTTCATTTCAATGCGGCAGAAAATGGCGAGTACGGCCGTGCCGCCACCAATGCAGCCGAGCACGAGTGGACTCATCCAACCCATGACGTGGCCCCCGTATGGCTGAATGCCGTAGGTCACTCCGATCATGATTGCTACGAGACCAACGGCGAATGTGATATTGCCGGGCCAGTCGATATGCGTATTGATTTTTCGCGGAATTTCCTTCAACTTCGCGTAAGCCCACACCGTGCCAAAAATGCCAATCGGCACCGACACCAAGAAAATGAGTCGCCACTGAATTGGTGCCAGGAGACCGCCTAACACGAGGCCAATGAACGATCCACTAATGCCAGCAATCTGGTTGATCCCGAGAGCCATGCCTCGTTGGTGTTCTGGAAACGCGTCGGTGATGATGGCCGAAGAGTTCGCAATCAGCAACGCCGCACCGACGCCTTGGAAAATTCGCATGATCACGAGCCAGAGCGCGGCCGCGGTCCCACTCATCCAGGTGATCGTCAAGAACAAAGAGAATATCGTGTAGACAACAAAGCCCATGTTGTACATGCGAACACGCCCAAACATGTCGCCCAGTCGTCCAAAACTCACGACCAGCACGGCGGTCACGATCATGAATCCAAGAATCATCCACAACAAATAAAAACTGTTCTGGGGAAGCAGGGGATCAATGTGAATGCCCACGAAAATGTCGGGCAACGCAATGAGCATGATCGACATATCGATGGTCGCCATGAGCATGCCCAGGGTGGTGTTGGAAAGCACCATCCACTTGTAGTGGTCGTTCTTCGCGGGTGGTTCGGCGCTTTTGGCCGTCTCGCGAACGGGCGTGTCAACCATGTATCAGCCAGCCGCCAAAAGACCAGCCGGTACGCTCGCCAGTGCATCCAAAATTCCTTGGGCCAACGCCCTCGCACTCACCACGTCCATTTCGAGAGCGACGCGAGCGCTCGGACCCTTCGATGGATTAAGAAAATCGATCGAAAGGGCGTGTTCGGCACGAAAATGCGTCGGGTGATCGAAATACACCGACGCGTCGGTGACGCCAATCCATCCCGTTGGCCCTTTGGCACTTGCTCGAAGAGCGAGATGTTCAGTTTGATAGGTGCACACGGCATTTCCCCTTAGTTCGTCAAATACGTTCCGAAAAATTTCCAAATTTCCGCCCAACCTTCGTTCGCGGCTTCGGTGCGATAACTCGGTCGATCGGGCGCAAAAAACGCGTGGCCCGCGTTCTCGTAGGTATGAAATTCGAAGGTCTTACCGAGTTCTTTTAGCTTCGCTTCGAGAATATCCGTTTGCTCGGGCGAAGGATATTGGTCTTCCGCGCCAAAGAGTCCGAGCAGTGGACACGACAAGTTAGGCAACTTATCGACCAATGAGCGAAAACGAAAGGGCGATTCTTCGGGCGTGTCCATCACGACAAACGCTCCGTAACAATCCACCGCGGCGTCAAGATTGAGTGAACACGCCGCAAGCACCGACTGACGTCCGCCGGAGCAGTAGCCAATCGATGCGACTTTGCCATTGGAGATATCGCGCGAGCGAAGAAATGCCGCGGCACCACCTACATCACCCACGAGACGCTCGTCGGGCACGCCACCGTTCGCGCGCGCTGTTGCCGCCGCGTCATCGGGACTCGCTCCGGGAGCTTCGCGGCTGTAGAGATTGGGGCATATGGCGAGGTAGCCCTCCGAAGCGAACCTGCGTGTGATTTCTTTCGTTGCTTTGTCGTAGCCGGGCAAGTGGTGAATCACGACGACGCCACCCACAGGGTCCGTTGTCAAGGGCTGGGCAAAATACGCTTCAATGGAGTCCCCATTAAACCCTTCAATGGACAGGGTTTCGGCGCGAAGGTCGAGCAGCACAACATCTCCTTTTCGAACGATTGGGTGCTATCGAGCCTACCGTTCGAGCAAATCCAACTATGCGCCTACGACGCTTTTTGCAACTCCGGCAACTCTCGAATGAGCTCAAACAATTCTTGGTCGCGGTCCCAGGTGAGGTGATCGTGCACCTGATCAATGGGAAGCCAGCGCAGTTCATCGACTTCCTCGTTCGGTGAAAATTCACCCTCAATCGACGTCATGAGATAGTAGGCCACGATTTTTGGTTGTCCCTTGCGGTGCGTGTAATTCGTGACACCTATGTAGCGTTCGATCTCGCAGCGAAGACCCGTTTCTTCGGCTACTTCGCGAAGCGCCGCTTCGACAAATGATTCGCCTTCTTCGAGCTTGCCTTTGGGAAAGGTCCAATCGCCTCGTCGTTCACGATAAATACAGGCAACTTCTACGCCGATTTCACTCGATGTTCGATAGACCACGCCACCCGCTGCTCGAATCAAGTCCTCGGGTGCATCGTCTGGGACAATGAGTTCGCCGCTCAAGAGTTGCACGCCTTTAAAGGTAGTGGGGCAACTTCGGGCCCCTTGGGATTATCAACCATCTTAATTAGCCCCTACGGCGTTTTTCGTAAAGTGGAAAGAATGTTGGCTGTCAACCTCGCGCTCGGGTGGCGGCTCGCCATTTATCTCGTCGCCGGGGTAGCGGCCGGTATTGCCAACGGCGTTGCCGGTGGGGGCACCTTCATCACCTTTCCCACGATGTTGGCTCTCAGTGTGCCCGCGGTGACGGCGAACGTTTCTTCCACCGTTGGCGTCCTTCCCAGTTATCTCGGTGGACTTCGAGGGTTTCGCGCACAACTAAAAACCCAGCACGACCTCATTCGCTCGCTTATCCCCGTATGCCTCGCGGGAACAGGCATCGGCTGTGCGCTGTTGCTACTGGGATCAGCCAGCCAGTTTCGATTAATCGTCCCTTGGCTCATTGGAAGTGCCACCGTTTTGTTTGCTCTTTCGCCATGGATCACGAAGCGACTGGCGAACATTGAACACGACCACCCAGCCAAGAAATGGGCACTACAATTTGGCATCTTTGCCGTCGCCGTCTATGGCGGCTATTTCGGGGCAGGTCTTGGCATCATGCTGCTCGCGATTATGGCGTTGACGTTGCCCGACGACATTTTTACCCTGCAAGGTCTGCGAAGCGTGCTTTCGACCATCATCAATCTCGTCGCTGCGGTGATATTTCTGGTGCGCGGACACCTTGAAACCAGCGCCGTCATTATGATATTTATTGGAGCATTCCTGGGCGGATGGCTTGGAACGTTACTTATTAAGCGGTTAGACCCCAACGTGGTGCGCGGACTAATTGTCGCCATGGGAGTCGCCACCACCATAAAACTGGCCATTTCCTAGGCAAAATCGTAATTCCTGACCAATCCAATAGGATTTTAGGGTGAAGCGATTTTTTTCCTTTCCTAATCCTGTAAACGACGCGGCGGCTCGCTCCGTCGCCATTGGTGTTGTCGCCATGTCCGTAACGGCGCTTCTCACCAATTGGGCGTGGTTGTTGCTACCTCTTACCTACGGATTTCTTGCTCGCGTGCTCGCCGGACCAAAGATTTCGCCATTGGGACAATTTGCGGTTCGAGTGAGCGGTCCTCGACTGGTGCGCTGGCAGAAATTTCTTCCCGGCCCACCCAAGCGTTTTGCTCAGGCCATGGGTGCATCGTTCAGCGTTGCAGCAACTTCGTTGTGGCTCTTTGATAGTTGGAGCGACGCACGTTGGCTCCTCTTGCCACTTATCTTTGCCGCCTCTCTCGAGGGCTTCTTTGGTTACTGCGTCGGCTGCGTCATTTTTTCGCGACTCATGCGTTGGGGGATAATTCCGGAGTCCGTGTGCGAAGAATGCGCCAATATCACCAATCGGGCCACAGTGAGCACGAACTCAGAACCCTAAGAATTCAACAAATCCTTAGAAATCTAAGGCTCCTCGCACTTTTTCTAGGGAATTTGGTAATTACGCTTAAGTCATGTCTCGGGGAACGCTCTTTCGTACTGCCGCGTGCATCGCAGTTTCGACATCACTGGGCGTCGTGGGTCTTAGTTCAATCAACGCCGGCGCGTCGACACCGCGAGTTGTCGTTGTCACCTCCACAGCGATTCCCGCGGGTGACCAGGTCATCAAAGCTTCGTCCACCGCTTCCTTTGACGTAACACTCAAGAATCAAAACGCCGCTGCTCTTGCTCCTTTTATTGCCAGCCTCTCTAATCCCGAGTCAACGAATTACCACCACTACCTCACACCAACGACGTTCGCAAATCGCTTTGGCGCCTCGACAAACGTCCAGGCCAGGGTTCGTTCGTACCTTGAGACTTTCGGACTACACGTCGGAGCCATCAGCACTGGACACGTGTTATTTCACGTCAGCGGATCAACCACACAAATGGCCAACGCTTTTCACGCGGCGCTCGTGACACTCCGTCGTCCCAACAATTCAGTGGGCGTTCAGCTAAAACAGTCCGCCACGTTGCCGAGCGACGTAGCAAGCGACATTGCCGGCATCTACGGACTTGGATCGAGCGTCCAGGCGCAGCACGCCTCAACGCCGCTCGTGAAAGCCAAGACAACGTTGCCAACGACGTGTTCACAAATTCCTGGCGCCGCGAGCGCGGGTAACACGCCCATCACGTTCTCGTCCGGCGGTTCATCAAGTTCTGGCTACACCGTGGCCCAACAGGCCAAGTTATATGGACTTAACACACAGTGGGCGAACGGCGTGACCGGCACTGGACAAACCATTGGTCTCTACGAGTTGGAAACGTATGCCGCGAGCGATATCTCGGAGTACCAGTCGTGTTACGGACTGTCGAACCCCATCACCGTTAAGAACGTCGACGGCGGTACTAGCGGTTCGTCGGGTGAAGCAACCCTTGACATTGAAGAAGCGGCCGCTCTCGCTCCAGGCGCATCGCTCCAGGTGTACCAAGGTCCAAACAACTACAGCGGACCACTCGATACCTATACCGCGATGGCTGATCAGGACACGACATCAGTCATCTCAACATCGTGGGGTACCTGCGAACTCGACCCCTCGGGTGACATCGCCGCCGAAGCATCCATCTTTCAACAGATGGCCGCACAGGGGCAAACAATCATTGATGCCGCGGGCGACAGTGGTTCTTCGGACTGCGAAGGCGTCTCGGGCATCACTAATCAGGCACAACTCGCTGTCGATGACCCAGCGTCCCAGCCCTACGTCACGTCCGTTGGCGGCCTACAGGTTTCGAGCATTAGCCCCCTGACCGAGAGCGTCTGGAATGAGTCAAACCAGAGTACGAACTTTGGTTTTAACTCTTCACTCGCCGAGGGTGGTGGCGGCGGCGAATCCTCCTACTGGCCACGTCCCACTTGGCAAACAACGACGGGCGCAACAAGTTCAGTGACGAAGCGCATGGTGCCTGATCTTTCCGTGATGGCGCAGCCGTCAACGGGGTTTATTACCTACTACGACGGTACGTGGGAACAAGCCGGTGGCACTTCCATTGGTGCGCCCATTATCGCCGCGCTCGTTGCAACCGCGGCGCAGTACTGCGACGTTTCGCGACTCGGGTTTATAAATCCGCGTCTCTACCAAATGGGAGTTGCCGGTACGGGCTTTGATGACGTGACCGTTGGCAGCAACGATATTGAGAACCAAGGTTCCTACAGCGCTGGCGTCGGCTACGACATGGCGTCGGGCTGGGGTAGCCCCGACCCGAGCACGTTCATTCCTGATCTTTGTGCCGCGCTACCGTCGAGTTCGCACACCACCGCATCACTTAGCGCGAAGATTGAAAAGGCGAGTACTCCGGCCACCGTGAGCATCGTCGCCCACGACGCACTTAATCTTCCGGTCGCTAACCAAGCTGTTTTGGTGCACGTCAGTGGCGCCAAAGCAAAGGTCTTGGGTTCTGTTTCGAGACTTACGACAAGCGCCACTGGATCGGTGCGATTTGCTGTCACCTCAGCTACACCGGGAACCGTCACCATCAACGTCGTTATTGGTTCGACGAGTGTCTTTACGGGGTCCGTTAGCTTTGTCCGGCCTAAGAGCGTCCTGAGCGTTCGCACATAACCGAGCCTTTTTGCGCGGTGGGCTTTCCTAGACTTATGGCGGGTGGAGTCCTCGAACACATGATTGTTCTAAGCGAAGGACGTACGTGAAAAGACGCAATGGCATCTGGTTTGTCGCGGCGGCGCTCGCCAGTTCACTGCTCGTGGGACTCATTTCGCCACTCGCGCACGCTTCGTCGAGTGCCGCCACCGGACTTCCGCTCTACCAGTTCTCCAAAACGAGCTCTGGTCCTCTTCCCTGGAACGCCTCGTCGCTCAACGCCACGGTTGACGGCACCACCATGGTGGATGGACCCCACAGTGCCACGAGTTCCAACGGCACGACCGCCGTGGCGTATCGCACGACGGCGGGAGGCATTGACGTGCTTGAGTACTTGCCTAACGGCACCACGCTGTTTCTCCCTTTGAGCGCAGCATTTCCTAGCGCAGGCGCGGACCCCATTCCCTTCTTTGATCCTCGCAACAATCTCCACGTGGTCTACGTCAGCACGACGGGCGCACTCGAAGTGTTGTCACCGTCGTCGCCACCCGTCGCGAATTACTTTCACTACTCCACTAATCGATGGGCGCCCTGGACACTGTCCGATCTTTCGGCCGCCACCAACGTCACCTTCGCGAGTGGACTCGCCAGTGTGCAAGTCACCTCTTCCGGCGCCGAAATCGACGCTCGTGCCACGAACAACGACGTGGAGATTTTGACGCTCGCGTGGCCGGCGACCGGCGCAGTACCAACGCTCGCGAGTGCCGCGTTTAACGCCACGACTGCGACTTCAACAACCACCGCGACGAGTGATCCTGTGTCGCTGTCGCTTCCCGCTCAGTCGTTCGTCACAACGTCGTCCGCTGGTCACGTGATGTTCTATTACGTCGCCACGCAAACAAACGCGTGGGCAGAACAAGATCTCACTAGCGCCACCGGAGGACCCACGGTGTCGGGTCCCCTCACCGCGGGCGTCTTGAACGGTGTGTTGTACGTCGCCGGGCTCACCGCCGGAGGACACGTGGCGCTGTACACGACGGGCAACACTGGTGTGCAGAATTCCTCAACGAGTTCGTCCGCCGTTGATGGCTTCACGTGGTCGAGTGTGGATATCACCGCCGCGACGACCAACGCTCCGCCTCTTGGTGGTGCGTTGTTTCTCAGCACGGGCTCGTCGCAGGTCTCCATTGCGGGAAAGGCCTCCAACTGGGGTGACCTCTTTATTCTTTCCAACGCGGGCGCGGGAACTTCGTGGTCAGCTACGGACGTCTCGGCGACCGGAGGTTCGGCCGCGCAAACAGTGGGCGACGTCGTGACGGGTGCCGTCATTAATAACGCGCTGACGCTTTTTGCCGGTGGCGTTGATTCACCACCGCCCACGGGCACGGGCCTTTACGCCATACCCTCTGCCAAATGGTCCCAGTCAATTCATGATGGTTGGCGGGTGCTGGGTGACACCGGCGGACTCGGTACGCAAAGTGCACCCTGGGTGGGTTTCACGAGCGCCACAAACGTCGCCCAGTCGCCGGATTATTTGATGGGCCAAGCCATTGCTACTTCGCATACTCGCGTGACGTGGCTCTCTTTTTGGACAATCAGTGGACCTCCCGCTTCGTCCAAGCCAACGACCGCGTCGTTCTATTCCCACGGTTTCGCCGCCGGTGCGTGGGTCGCCACGCAAATTGACGCTTACCGAGGACTCGGACTTGGACTCAAGCCCGACTGGGTCATTCTTGATCCCGAGGGCTACCCCGACTTGCACTCGGGCCTTGATGCGCCGTCGGGTTCGAGCAAAGCTGTCCAAGCGGTCTACGCCACCTACTGGAGCGCCATGTTGCAAGGTTGGGCCGCGGGCTTAGCTTCCGTAGACCCAAGCCTCAACGCAGGTTTTTATGCCTCACAGTCCGAGTACCGCAATTACGGACTTTCTTCCCAGCCACTCGCGGACTTCATGGCGCTGGCCTTTGGTAACGGGGGGCCAATTCCCGTGGCCGGCGCCAGTGGATCAAACGTCCGCGGTTACATAGCTTTTGGCTCAACCTGTACGCCAAATTCGTCACAGCCGCTCACGGTCAGTGCCCAACAATCAACGCTGCTCAATCCCCCGTGGTCGGGATCGTTCAACACGTTGCAATTCAATTCTGGTGTGTACTGCGCCCCCTAGGCGTTCTAATGTTCTGCCATGAGCGAGAACGAAGCAGCTGACGAGTCGAACGACGAAAAACCAAAGGACCTACGCGATTTCATTAAGAACCTCGCGGCTCCCGTCATGGAAACCTTCGACACCAAGATCAAAGAACACATTGATTCTCGGATTGAGGCGCAAAGTGCTCCTGACCTCACTGCTCGCCTCACCCTGCTCGAACGTGCCGTAGCGGACCTGGACCGTGAAGTTCGAGAGTTGCAGCGCCGACTCGAAGAGGACTAGTCCTTCGACCTTGGGACGTTCCCGTCGGGTCCGCCACGGCGAAAACGGTCCTGACGAATTGCCCAACGCACCGTGAAGACAATCAGCACCAACGTCGCCACAATGAAGATTGAAAAGACCGCCCAGAACATAACTCCAGCGTACGTCGTGTCACAGCGGTTGGGCAGAGTAGAGCCATGCAAGCAGTAGATCTACAAACACCCGCGTCTGTTCTGCGCGTTCTTCGTGGCGACCCCGCGACGCGTCCGACGGTGGACCGAGCACTCGCCGGTGGACTTCGTGCTTGGCTCGAAGACGGCATTTATGACGTTTCAAAAGGCGAAACGCGCGAACGACCCCTGATCCTTCGATCCAATCTCGAGACACCTCGTGAGCTCGTTTCCATTGAATCATCATCAACGGCGCAATTACGCGGCGTGCTCGTTTCCTACGTACTTCGTCTCGCCTGCGCACAGTTCAACTTTGACGATCCGTACCGTGACGCACTATCGGCGTGGCGCGCTGAAGAAAGCAGCGGCACGCTCGCGACGGCCTACGAACAACTTGGCGCGGACGAACGAGCTCGACTCGGTGCTGACGTAAACGCACACGCCAGCACTTTGCTCGGTCACCTCGGTGCCGTGCAGCCCCAGTGGAACGTCCGTATCCACCAGCAAACGTCCCAGCGACTGAGTGGCGGCAACGTTCTACTGCGCGACGTGGTGGATCTTCGCCTCGGCTCCAGTGCCACCACCCGAGCATCGGTGGCACTTTTTGACATCACCACGTCACCGCTCAGCGCACGAATGGAGAGCACGCTTCGCTTTCACGCACTCGTCGAGACCCTTCGAACAAATACACCCCCCCTTCGAGTAGCGACGTTGTCGAGCGCGACCGGTGAATTCTGGAATATCGACGTCACGCCGGATCTTCTCGTTCTCGCCCTCGACGACGTCCTCGACGTGGTGGAACAACGTTGGACTCTGTCGTGAGCACACTTCGTCACGAGCGACTCGGAACATCCGTGCTCGCCGCACTCATTCAACGCGCCCCCAAGGATGTATCCACGCTGAGCGACGAACATCGTGGTGCCCTCGACGCACGACTGCGAGCACTGGCAGGAAAGTCGACTCGTCGACTCGACGCCTGGAGCGTGGAACACGCGGGACTCTCGAACGGCTCCTTCGCGTGGCGTCCCACCACTGCTCGAAGAGCCATTGGCAACGCGGCACTACGTCGACACGTGCTGGCGCCGTCACTCACGCTTCGCGACTGCGTCAACCTCGAAATTGACGATCTCCTCATGAAGAGCGTGACGGGCTACGCGCGTGGCGGTTCGCTCGCTGAGTGGCTCGCGAAGAGTTCGCCCGCAGTGGTGGCGCTCGCCACGAGTGAAGCGTGGTCGTGGGCCAACAGCGTTTTTGAGCTCGCTTCGTCGAGTGGTGTTCCGTGGGAAATGGCGCCCACCGACGCGTATTACGACGTGGCACAAGCTCGCACGAGTCTTAGGGGACGAAGAGATTTTCTAGCCACGACGGGCAACCGTCGAGTCGTCGTTCGCGTTCGTGCAGGAAGTCCTGGGAAGTCAGCGGGTCCGGGACTTCGAAGTGACCTAGTTATCGACGCGCTCAGTAACTCGAGCGGCGTCGTCGCGAGTCGCTTCATTGGCGCGTGGCCCGACGCGGGAGTCTTTCTTTACGTCGATGGTTCATTTGGTGACGTGCGCATGGGAGCGCGTGACCTCGTTCGTACTGCGCTCGCACAAGAGCGCCAGCAACGGGAACTGGCGGCATAGGTTTTTTAAACGCCCGCGCCTAGTAGCGTGGTACGGACATGTCTACGCGTACAACACTTCGAAACATTGCAATTATCGCCCACGTCGACCACGGAAAAACGACGTTGGTGGACGCGATGCTGCGCCAGACCGGGTCCTTTACGGCCCATGAAGAGCTAACCGACCGGGTCATGGACTCAGGCGACCTCGAACGCGAAAAAGGCATCACGATTCTGGCCAAAAACACTGCCGTGAAGTGGCACGACACGATTATCAACATCATCGACACCCCGGGTCACGCCGACTTTGGTGGCGAGGTTGAGCGCGGCCTCGCTATGGTCGACGCGGTCATATTGCTGGTGGACGCGGCCGAGGGCCCCCTGCCACAAACCCGTTTCGTTCTTCGAAAGACCCTCGCGCAACGCCTGCCGGTGGTGCTCGTTATTAATAAGGTGGACCGTCCCGACGCCCGTATTAAAGAAGTCGTGGCCGAAGTCGAAAACCTTTTCCTGGATCTTGACGCTGACGAAGACCAGATTTCCTTCCCCATTCTTTACGCCTCGGCGCGACAAGGTTGGGCCTCACTCGACATTAACGACACGAGTGGCGATCTGCAGCCGCTCTTTCAGACCATTCTCGATTCCGTGCCGGCGCCGGAATACGAAGAGGGCCACGGTCTCCAGGCCCTCGTGTGCAACCTTGATGCTTCTCCCTACTTAGGTCGCCTCGCCCTGTGTCGCGTCATCAACGGCAACCTAGAGCGCGGGAGCACCGTTTCGTGGTGTCGTCTTGACGGCACTATTGAACGATGCAAGATCACGGAGTTGTTCATTACCGAAGCGCTTGAACGAGTGCCGGCTGCGTCAGCGGGCCCCGGCGACATCGTGGCCATTGCCGGTATCCCCGAAATCACCATCGGCGAAACCTTGGCGGATGCCGAAAATCCAATCGCCCTAGAACCAATCCACGTTGACGAGCCCAGCTTGTCGATGACTATTGGTATCAACACTTCTCCTCTCGCCGGACGAGAAGGAAAGAAACTGACAGCTCGCATGGTGAAGGGTCGCCTCGATGACGAACTCGTGGGCAACGTGTCACTTCGCGTGCTCAACACCGAGCGTCCCGACGCCTGGGAAGTACAGGGCCGAGGTGAACTGCAGCTCGCAATTCTGATTGAAACGATGCGACGTGAAGGTTTCGAGCTGACCGTTGGAAAGCCTCAAGTCGTAACGCGCATTGTCGACGGCCACGTGCACGAGCCCATCGAGCACTTGACCATAGACATCCCCGAAGAATTTGTGGGAGCCGCGACGTCGCTGCTCGCGGGACGCAAAGGATCAATGCTCGACATGGTGAACCACGGCACGGGTTGGGTTCGTCTCGAATGGCGCATCCCGGCGCGCGGTCTCGTTGGCGTTCGCACCGAATTCATGACCGAAACGCGCGGCACCGGCATCTTGAACCACGTCTTTGATGGTTACGCGCCGTGGATGGGCGACCTTCGACTTCGTCGAAACGGTGTCATGGTGGCTGACCGTACGGGTCTCACGACGAACTTTGCTCTCGTGGCCCTCGAAGAGCGCGGCACCATATTTGTTGGTCCGGCCACCGAAGTGTACGAAGGCATGATCGTTGGCGAGAATTCACGAAGTGACGAAATGGACGTTAATCCGACGAAAGAAAAGAAGCTCACGAACATGCGCTCTTCGGGTAACGATGATTTCGAGCGTATGACGCCTCCGACGATCATGAGTCTCGAACAGGCACTCGAGTTCATTGCCGACGATGAAGCCGTTGAGGTAACTCCCGCCAGCATCCGCATGCGAAAAGTCGTTCTGGATCAAACGGTCCGCGGGCGCCAACGAAAGTCCAAGAGCAACTGAACTAGAATCTCTCCTCGGAGGGGTGACAGAGCGGCCGAATGTACCGGTCTTGAAAACCGGCGTGGGCTTGCCCACCGTGGGTTCAAATCCCACCTCCTCCGCCACCGTCGCGTGTCTCGAGACACCCGGAATTGCGTGAAAACAATTCTGGGTGCTCGAGGCATCGGTTGAACGTTCGCCCTCGCGGCGAAGCTACAGTTCGAAGTCCTTGTTCGGTCGAATGACAATCTCGGCAATGTGCACGCCCGCTGGTTGACTCACGGCAAAGTACACACCTTCGGCAATGTCCTCAGGACGAATCATTATTTCGCCAAGCGCGGCCTGCGCGGCTTGCAAAACTTCGTCGGGCAGGCGCGCTCCTGGTCGCACCTCGGCTTCAAGGCCCGACATCGCAACGAGACCAGCCACAATTGCCGGGTCCACGTTGCGGCCAATGTTGGTAGCGACAAGACCCGGCATAACCGTCACCACTTGAATGGGATCATCGACCAGTTCCGCGCGCAACGTGTTGGTGATGACGTTGACCGCGTGCTTCGTGGCACCGTAGACACCGGACTCGGGACTGAGCGCCGCCACCGAAGATATATTGACAATGTGCCCCGGATTCGCGCTCGCTCGCATTGCTCGAACGGCGGCCTGACATCCCACCAAAAGCGAAAACACGTTGGTTTCGAGCATGTTGGTCCAGCTCTCAGGTTCCGCATCAAGAATGTTGCCGAGATAAGAGACACCGGCGTTATTGACAAATATGTCGAGGCGACCAGTTTCTTTTAGTGCGGTATCCACCAGTCCCTGGACTGCTTTGGCGTCTCGAATGTCGGTCACGACCGAAACACTCTTACCCCCAGCGTCGCTGATGCGCTTCGCGCACTCGTGCAGTGACGTCGCGTCTCGACCGCTGAGCACGACGAAAACGCCTTCACTCGCGAGTCGCTCCGCGACGGCTCGGCCAATTCCACTCGATGATCCGGTCACCACGGCTGTTCGGCCCCGAAGGTCTTGGGCTGTAGAAATGAGAATCCCCTTGCTCGTTGGTTCGGTCATTCTGCTACACCATGTTGCTTTCGTCCACCCAAAGGTGCTGCAAGCAACGCGGAGCACGGTCTTGGCTTAGAGCAAACCTCTACGATGGAGGCATGGCGAAACACGATTTGACGCCCGAACAATTGGTTCACTACGAGGTGAACGGCTGGTTACTCCTTGATGGACTGCTCGAAAAGAGTCAACAAGAACTCCAAAACATCGTGAGCACCGTTGCCTCGTGGGGCGATGACGGCGCGTGGTTGAACCACTACGAGATGACTGACTTTGGTAAGAAGTTGGCCCGAACAGAGAACTTCACTCCGTATTCTTCGGACATGCGCAGCCTTTTGCGCGAAGGGGCAATTAGCGACGTCGCGAGCCAACTCCTCGGCGAAGAGGCTCTTTTGTACAAAGAGAAGATCAACTACAAATTGGTCGGCGGCGCCGGATTCGCACCACATCAAGACAAGCCGGCCTATCCCTTTGTCGACCAAGTACTAAGTGTCATGGTGGCCATTGACGACGCGACCATCGAAAATGGTTGTCTCTACGTTGTCTCGGGACGACACCAGGTGTTACTTGATCAAGATGAGCGAGGATGTCTCGCGGCACACGTCGTCAAAGAGTTGGACTGGCAGCCCATGGAACTTCGAGCAGGCGCAACGCTATTCTTTCATGCGCTCACACCGCATCGCAGCGGACCCAATAACTCAAAGCGCGATCGTCGAGCGCTCTATCCCACCTACAACGGTGTCAGCGAAGGTGACCTTCGCGAGGCTTACTACGCCGCCAAGGGTGAGGCATTTTCCGCAGTATCGTCCGACGACCGAGTCCGCCTGTCACTCATTGGTGACTTTGAAGGTCGTGCCGTATGAAAGCGCCGGGCAACGTTGATGAGTTACTCGCCCTCTACGAGGAAAAGGGCTCTGAGTCGTATGGCGAACAAGTGACCACCATGATGCACGCTGTGCAGTGCGCTCAATTGGCAAAAGATGACGGCGCGAGCGACGAATTAGTGGCCGCGGCTTTGCTCCATGACGTGGGCCACTTGGTCGCTGACCAGCAGGGTCATCCAGGATTTTCGTTGGAAGAAAACAACGACGACCACGAAGCCATCGGGGCTCGAATTCTGTCACCGCTCTTTGGTCCCAAGGTCGCCCAACCCGTGGCGCTCCACGTCACCGCAAAGCGTTGGCGCTGTACGCGTGAGCCGAGTTACTACGAAGACTTGTCACCGACGTCCAAGGCCACCTTGAAGGCACAAGGTGGCTTGCTTAGCGAAGAAGAATGCCAACGGTTCGAAGCGCATCCTGGTTTTAAGGATGCTCTACGACTGCGCACGTGGGACGACCTTGGCAAGGACGCGGAACAAACGCAGCCCCAACTCGGTGAATTTAGAGAGTTACTACGACGCCTGGCGAAGGATTCTCGCTAGGAGATTCGAGATTTAATTTCAGCGATCCAATCACTGGCCGCACTCTGAGCCGCCGTCACTTCTTCACGCTTATCAGCAGCGACCTCTCCCGTCACTGGATACGAACCAAGGAATTTCACTTGCACCAAATGAGCTTGTAGATCAGCGAGACAATCCGCCACAATTTCGTCCGCGACGTGACCGTCAAATTCGATAATAAAGCAATATTCGCCAAGCCCACGCTTCGTTGGGCGACTCTCCAACTTGGTGAGGTTCAGGTTGCGCGCGGCAAATTGTCCCAACATGCCATAGAGCGAACCCGGTCGGTCGGCACTTTGAAAGCACACAATGCTCGTACGATCGTGGCCCGTTGGAGCTGGCACGCGGGTGCGACCAACCACGATGAACCGGGTCTCGTTGTCACCGTGATCTTCGATGTCCGAAGCGACAATTTCGAGATTAAAAATCTCTGCCGCGAGCGCTGAGGCAATGGCGCCGTGGGGAGCTGGTCCCGTGGACACGAGGCGAGCAGCGTCCGACGTCGACGCACAAATTTTCGTAGTCACGTTATCGAGTGAACGAAGAAAGTGTCGACACTGTTCAAGCGCGTGGGTGTAACTGAGCACTTCGCGAACGTCTTCGAGGGACGTCCCTTTACGAGCCAGCAAGTGAAGATGAATCGGCAGCACGACCTCTTGTTCAATCACCAGTTCGTGATCAAAAATGAGTCCGTCGAGCGTCGCGGAAACCGTTCCCTCGATCGCGTTTTCGAGGGGGACTATCCCTCGATCTATTGATTCGTCAGCCACGCCCGCGAGGACGTCGGCGATCGTGGCGAAGGGAACGGTCTCGACGTTTCCAAGTAGTCCGGCGGCTTGATGCGAAAATGAACCCTCGGGGCCCAAATATCCGATTCGTTGACCCGTCCCCATAGCGCAATGTTACTTGGTCAGATTTTCGGATTTCCCGAGACGATCGGCGAGAAACTCACCACTCCGATGGAAATTTTCATTCGTCACTTCACCATGACGACCAGGCGTCGCAATCAATTGCTTATCGCTCGCTCCGAGCCGGTCAAAAAGACTGAAGGCATCGTCACGGGCAAAGAGTTCGTCGTCCCATTGAACCAAAAACATCGTCGGAATCATGATGGTCGAGGCGTCGGCGGCAATTCGCTCACGAGTAGGGCCCGTCAGTCCCATCAGCCCCAGCACACACGCTGCAATCCGTCGTTCGCTCGCTACGAATGGCAGACCAAGAATGGTTCCCATCGAAAGGCCCCAGTAGCCAACATTCACAATGTCGGCAAATTCGTCACGAGCGAGCACCTCGTCAAGAACAAGGTGCCAATCGTCCACCATGTTGTTGGTCAACGTTTCATCGTTTGACCACACCTGCACAAACTCCAAAAACGGCAGTGTCGATTCATTGGAATTCGTCGAAAAGTCAACTCGGCGCTCGCCGTGGACAGGACCATCCATTGAAACGACCGCCATGTCGTAACGGCGAACCAATCCTCGTGCCAGAGCCGTGACGTACTCCTGTCGCTTGTGGCCACCCGCTCCGTGTCCTACGAGCACGAGGTGTCGGGACGTTTGACCATCTCCAGGGGTCCAGATCGCGATGGGCACCAATCCTCGACTGCCTACGATGGAGGCAGTTCTTTCGCGCACTGGTCCATGGTTTTCGTCACTCTCAAACTCCATGATCGAAGCGTAGCGAGTGGTCAGGTCTAGTAATCACCAGAGGAGGTGCACAACGTGGGACATCCAATGTTCGAATTTGACCCTGAATTCAGTGACGCAATATTTGAATACTGCCGACAGCGCCTCCACGTTGATCCAGTACCCCTGGACTTTGGCAGTTTGCACGCCAACGACATTGGCTCGCTCGACGGCCTTATTACTGATGAGGGACGAAGCCCCACCAGCATTTTGGAATTCTTTGAACGTGAACTCGCACCGGCCGTGGTGTCCATTGACTCACCGCGATTCTTGGCATTTATTCCGAACGCACCGACCAAGAATTCACTCCTGTTCGATATGGTGGTCGCTTGTTCGGGACTCAATGGAACGAGTTGGCTCGAATCAGCGGGCGTTGTCGTTGCCGAGAATCAAGCTCTCGAATTCCTCGCTGAGCGAATGGGGCTTCCTAAAGGTGCCGGCGGCGTCTTTGTTTCGGGTGGTTCTATCGGGAATCTCTCCGCTCTCGCGGTGGGACGTGACGTGGGGAGAGCACGTCGACGAGACATCGCGGCCCACGAATTGCGCTTTGCGATTTCTGAGGACGCGCACTCGAGTATTGGCAATGCTCTCCACATCTTGGGCATTGAGCCATTACTCGTTCCGACAAACGACCACCGCTTCACAATCGAAAATCTTCGAGCTGCCTTAGCGAATGACCCCCACCCAGAAACTGTGGTGGGCATCGTGGCCACCGCCGGCACGACGAACGCCGGCATCATTGATGATTTAGAAGGCCTAGGTTCTTACGCGCGTGAACACGAACTCTGGTTTCACGTCGACGGTGCGTACGGTGGCGCCGCCATATTCTCGACGACCGTGCGCGACGAGTTTCGAGGACTTCGCCACGCCGACAGCTTTATTGTTGATCCCCACAAGTGGCTCTTTGGACCCCTGGACTGCGCCGCACTGGTCTATCGCGATCCCATCCAGGCGCGACGAGTCCACACGCAACAAGCCGGCTACTTGGACGTTCTCCACGAAGGGACTGTTGAATCGTTTGACTGGAATCCTTCAGACTTCGCTATTCATCTTTCGCGACGAGCACGAGGACTTCCGTTTTGGTTCTCGTTGGTTACGAACGGCGTTAACGCTTACGAGACCGCGGTGCAATCATCCATTGATCTCGCGCAACGCAGCGCTGAGCGAATAAACGAATTGGACTTTGTTGAAGTAGTACGTCCAGCTAGTTTGTCCATCGTTCTTTTTCGTCGACTTGGTTGGACACCCGAGCACTACAACGAATGGAGCAAACAACTTCTACGCGATCAATTGGCCTTTGTTACGCCCACTAAGTGGGAGGGCGAGACCGTTGCTCGCTTTGCGTTCTTGCACCCGAACACTACGGACGTGATGGTCGACGAAATTCTCGACACCATGCGGCTGTAGCAACGTCAATGACGTTCTCACCCACCACGACTCCCGCGGCCGAAGGTTTCGCGATGCCGGCCGAATGGGAACCTCACGTGGCGTGCATCATGTCCTGGCCCACGCGTCACGAGCTTTGGGGCGAAAACTTTGCGAAAGCCAAGAACGATTACGCCGCCGTGGCAAAGGCCATTGCGGAGTTTGAACCCGTGTTCATGGTCTGCCAACCCTCTGACGAATCTGAAGTGCACCACAAGTGTGGCAAGGAAATCCGCACCATTGTCATGCCCATTGATGACTCCTGGGTTCGTGACAATGGGCCAATATTCGTGCGCGACGCCCGTGGCGATCTCGCCATGGTCAAATTCGGATTTAATGCGTGGGGCGAGCGCTGGCATCCATATTCAAATGACGCAGTAGTCCCAGAGCAACTTTCAAAATATTTTGACGTTCCGCTCTTTGTCGCTCCCATGATTCTCGAAGGTGGTTCGATTTTTGTTGACGGCGAGGGAACTCTCCTCACCACTGAGCAGTGTCTCTTGAGTACCAATCGAAACCCGTCATTGTCGCAGTCGGACATCGAAGAGAACTTGCGTCTGTATCTCGGGGTAAGTGATGTTGTCTGGTTACCGTACGGCAAATCCACCGACGACGGACCCGCAGGAACCGATGGTCACGTCGATCTGGTGGCGCAGTACGTAACTGCGGGTCACGTTCTCCTCGAAGTAGTTAATGATGCTTCGTCCCCGGAGTTTTTTCGAGAGCATGAAAATCTGTCGCGACTCTCGTCACACACTGACGCGCATGACCGTAATTTCAATATCTCAATATTCGAGCCCGGCGAAGTGACGAACGTCTCGTACCTCAACCACTACCTCGCCAATAATGCAGTGATTGTTGGTGTCAGTACTTCACAGAGCAACGACGAGGCTCTGGCACAATTGGCCGCTATTTACAAGGGACGCACCATTGTTGAAGTGCCGGGCGAGGTCATTGCCCAGGGCGGCGGCGGGCCGCACTGCATCACCCAACAAGTCCCCGCGGGAAATCTAAAAGGACTTTAGAAAACCGGAATTACGAACGAGCGATGTCGCCATAGAGATCAGGACGACGGTCACGAAAGAGGCCCCATCCCGCTCGGTCGGCGGTGGCTTGAGCGAAGTCCAGCTCGGCATACAAAGTCGTTGCCTCGGAGCGCGACGCGTCAGCGAGTGGCCTGCCCCGATGATCGACAATGAATGACGATCCATAAAACGTCAACTCGTCTTCAACACCAAATCGGTTGGCCGCGGCGAGCGGCACGTGATTACAAACGGCGTGACCATCCATGGCCCGGCGCCACATGTCAGCCGTGTCGTTGTCTGCCTGACTTCCCACTTCACTGCCAATCGCCGTGGGGTAGAGCAAAAGATCAGCTCCCTGTAAGGCCATGACGCGAGCGGCCTCGGGGAACCATTGGTCCCAACAAATACCCACGCCGACGCGTCCCCACTTGGTGTCCCACGTTTTAAATCCGGTTTCACCCGGACTGAAGTAGAACTTTTCTTCGTAGCCGGGTCCATCGGGAATATGCGCCTTGCGATACACACCAAGGATCCGGCCATCTTCGACCACCGCGACTGAGTTGTAATAGCAAGGTTGTGCATTTTCAAAAAAAGAAACGGGCACCACTGCACCAGTTCCTTTGGTTATGCGCTGAACATCAGCCACGGCAGGACTTTCTTCAAGCGTCGTTGCCCACGAGAAGTATTCCTGTTTTTCGAATTGCGGAAAATATCGTCCCTCAAAAAGTTCGGGAGGCAGAACAATTTGCGCTCCCGACCTAATGGCCTCCACAACCGCGTCCACCACTGCAGTGCGATTGGCGTCGCGGTCTTCTCCAAACTGCTGTTGCAGCACCGCGAGAACGGTGCTGCTCACTGGTCATCTCCGTGTATCAACATTGCTCGGTACGGTAGCGGTAATTCAGGCTGTGGCGGACGCATAATTATTTCCTCATTTACGACCGAGAATTCGGTCAAAAGAATTGAAGAGTTGGTCCTGATGACTCATCACAATTGAAAAATGTCCGTCCTCAGGGTGATGAACGCCGTGCGCGTGGGGAATATGTTCGCGTAACCACGCCCCGTGCCTTGAAGGCACCATCCGATCTTGATCACCGAACCACACTTCAACGGGAACACTTATAAGTGTTGGCTCGAAACCCCACGGCTTGAGAAACGCTTGGTCATCGTCGAGGTAGCCGTAATAACCCCGATCAAAGGCGTGTACCAAGTCACGGGCCAGCATTTCTTGAAATTCGGCATCGAACACCGCAACATCACGTTCAGAAAGCATGCTGCGAAGGATCTCAACGATGTTCTGCTTGGTTACTTGCGTCACGCCTTCGGCGAGTCCCGCCACGTATCGCTCGTACTCTTCGCCCCCAGTTCGAGAAATTTCGTATCCCGCCAATTCATCGGGTCCCATGCCTTCTGTCCAGTCGAAGTCGGTGCTGGGAGCAACACCCGCGAGAGACCACGCACCGGCGCAACGCGCACTATCAAGCGCGGCGCAGGCGAGCGCGTGGGGTCCTCCCCCGGACCAGCCAACGCTGAGATAGGTACCGCGACCTAAAAATTCGAGGACGGCATGTACATCGGGCACCACGTCACCAACGGATCGACCCTCGTGTCGGCTGGAAAGTCCGTAACCGGCTCGAGACATCGTGACGAAGTAAAGACTTCGCTCATGCGCCCACTTGGAAAAGAATTCCAGCGTGCGCGACGATCCTGGCGATCCGTGGTGGAGAAACACCGTCGAGTTATGGGGATCGCCCACCGTGGCAACTTCCAAAACCCGCCCGTCGCTGGTGAGAATCTCTTGTTCGCGATACGTCACGACTACTCCAATCTGTTGAGTCGTTTTCACCCTACGCTGAAGCCATGAGCAAAAAGAAACTTGTGGCAACGTCGAAGGTCATTCACGCTCCCGCGTCCAAGATTTTTGACCTTTTGGCCGATCCGCGACAACACTCACTTATCGATGGTTCGGGCTCGATCAAGGACCCTCGAAAGGCGCCACCGAGACTCTTTTTGGGCGCCAAGTTTCAAATGGACGTGAAAATCGGTGTCCAGTATCACGTCACCAATAAAGTTGTCGCCTTTGAAGAGAACAAATGCATTGCGTGGCATCACTTTGCTCAGTTTGTGTGGCGCTACGACCTCGAACCTGTTGAAGGTGGAACACTGGTCACGGAGTCCTTCGACTACAACAAGCCGTGGGGATGGGCCATCGAACCCATGCATTATCCAGAGAAAAATTTGGAATCCATGAAAGCCACGCTCGATCGCATAGAAGCCATCACGACTGAGCAATCTGCCTAAATCTTCAGCGATTGTAAGCGGCGAACACCTTATATATAACGGTATGCGGAAGTTGCGTTTCTGGACTTAGATGCTCGGAACCTTCGACGGCAAGCCATCCAGTCTCAAAATAAAACTTCAGGGCAGTGTCTCGACCGTTCGCCCAAAGTTGCTGCACGCTCAGGCCGGCGAGATCATCTTCGGCGACCTTCAATAATCGACGGCCGTAGCCTCGACCCTGCATTGTCAGGTCCGTCGCCAAATAACGGAGTTGATACGTGCGTAGTTCTTGATTTATGGGCGAAGTGGACGGATAGAACGATCCGCAGGCGACGAGCGTGTTACTGAGATAACCGCCGTAATGCATTGCAGTTTCTTCCTCATCTCGGTCATCAATGACCTTCTTGTCTGGATCATTGTTGCGAAGTACCCGTCGTCGCAGTTCGTGCAATGCCTGCGCCGGTACACGACGAACAACAAATTCGTCAGATCTGCTCATTGTGTTCCAAATCGGTTGTCATAACGAGCAATCGAAGTGACGGCTTTCGGGGCATAATTTCAAACTCACCATTGAGACGAAAACCAACCTTCTCGTAAAAGGAGCGCGCGCGTGACATGGTCTCGGTCACGTGTAATCCAAGCGTCGTATAGTTTTCGGACCTCGCCCACGTCGCAACGCGAGCTACCAGCTCTTGTGCGAGGCCAGTTCCTCGATATTCTGGTTGCACGAACATGCCAAAGAGCCAGGCCGTTGTGGTTAACGGTGCGTAGACGTTGCCTGACGCCATACCTACGACATCGTCGACAGTTTCAGCAATGAAATAGTTCCACTCCGTCGCCATTCGGTGCCATCGATCCATCGAATAGCGCAGGCTCTCTTCGTAGGTTGATCCGAACGCGTCGGGTTCATCACGCAGAGCAGCCAGACGGATATCACGCAACCGCAGCGCGTCGTCGCTCGTCGTAGAGCGAATGGTTATGGATTCAGTACTCATAGTGAATCTCGCATGTACCGCGCGGTTACTTGATCGCGCATGCCGCCTTCTTCAAGAGAGCGCATGACGTTCTCACGGTCCTCATCGGGCCGATTCTGTGAGAGCTTGTATTTCCCAGTGATAGCGCGCACCGTAATCTCGATACCTACGATGCCTCGCGCCAGTTTTTCAACGTAATTCTCGTCAGACTCAGCCAGCTTCCACGGCACGTCTCGACTCTCTTCGAATTGTGCCGTGAGATCCTTTGCTTGCGAGAAAACCCAGTCGTAGTCATCATGGACATGCAATATGCCGCGAACCTCAACAGCGACGTAATTCCACGTCGGCACTACTTCGGGCTTTTCGTGTCGCGACGGGTACCCACTTGGCGACACGTACGAACTCGCGGCCACAAATAATGCCAACACTTCTTCACCGTTGATTGCTTCTTTCCACCACGGATTAGCGCGCGCGACGTGCGCGGTCAACACGGTCTGATCATCACTAACGATGACCGGTGTGAACACGCTTTGGAGACCCAATTTTCCCTGTGTGACGAGCATGCCCGCACCCGCGTCACGAACCGCATTCCACGAGGCGGCTTTGTCGACGTTGAATTTAAGAGGTACGTACACCTATAAATTCTGTCACAGTCGCCTCCTCGCTACGCCAAGACGTCGTCGTTTGATGCCACGGGCATTGCGTCGCTACTTTGAGCGCCAAGACGACGAGCCGCGGACTGACCTTTTTGGGAGGTGAGCACGTGGTTCGACGCAGCCGCGAGACCAAAGACCGGCATGTTGACGTAGACACTTTCGGCGTTGCCCGCTGGCACCTTGTACGTCTCGTGCCAAATGCCGACTGAATGGTTGCCTCTGGACCTTTTGTTAAATCGGCGCCACGACGGAAGATGATGGGCGTCGCTCGCTCGCGCATAACTCTCCAACTTCTCAAACGATTCCCAGTACTGGACGAGCAGCACCACGCGACCAGAAATGAACGTTCGCGGTGCGCTTAAGAGACCGAGCGACGGATTGCGACGAAGTTCAATAATCATGGAGGGCATAGCTACAAATACTGGTAACCATTTCCAAAAGCGCCACAGTTGATTGAGCCTCATGCCAATGAGAAAGACAACGATGTCTCGTTCTAAATCTGCCGAATACCTTTGTCCGTACACCTTCGTCATTTATTCCTCTTTCCCTTTACAACTTCAATTGGTTCGCAGGCGCGAGACCTAAGCCCAGAGCGTGAATCGCTGATAAATACGCCTTTTGCGGGTTGGCAGCAAAGTTCATTTGCAAGATCTCGAGTGAAACGTAACCATGGGTAATCGACCAAAATTGCTGTGCAAGGTCGTACGAGTTCTGCATATCGAGAAATCCGGCTTGTTGTGCTCGTTCCACCAACACGACCAGCGAATTGTGGGCCAGAGCCGCCGCACGGGCCGCCTCAATGGTCGGTGCGTAATCTTTTATCCGGAGCATGAACATGATTTGGTAGTGCGCCACGTGTTCAAGTGCGAACTCCCGGTAATTAGCTCCCGCCATTTCCAAGGCCGTGAGAGGTTCTTGCTCCACGTTTGCCTTTTCCATGGCCTCCCGGAGTCGGTCGAAGCCTTGCGTCCAAATAGCGTCAATTACACCGTTTTTGCCCTCAAAATGGTTGTACACACCCATCGCGGCGACGTTGGCTCGCTTCGCAATACCCCGCACCGTTACCGAATCCGGGCCCTCGGTAGTGAGTAGTTCGAGGGCAGCGTCCAGGATCTTTTTTCGCACTTCCGATGAAGATGTTCGTTGACGAGTTGCCATCACGCTCCGTTATGTGTAACAATGTTCTATTATAGTAGCACAACGTACCATAGGAGAAGCATGACCTTCGAAACAAAAAATCAGCGCTGGTGGATTTTGGCGATTCTGTCCTTGTCGGTTTTCTTGGTGGTTGTTGACAACACCATCGTGAACGTCGCACTGCCGACGTTCTCCAAACATTTGCACGCGTCCAATACTTCGCTGCAGTGGATCGTGGACGGCTATTCGTTGCCTTTCGCGGGTCTGCTCCTCGCCGGTGGCGGCCTTTCCGATCGCCTCGGGCGACGACGCGTGATGCAATTCGGTCTCGTCGGCTTCGGACTCTTTTCAGCCTTTTCCGCGTGGTCAACCTCGACGGGAGAACTGCTCAGCGCACGAGCGCTGATGGGCGTCGCGGCGGCATTCATTTTCCCACCGTCTCTTTCCATATTGACGGTCACGTTTAAAGACCCGAGCGAACGAGCCAAGGCCTTTGGTATCTGGGGAGCCGTATCGGGCATGGCCATTGCGTTTGGGCCACTCGTAGGCGGCGCGCTGCTCACACATTTTTGGTACGGCTCAATCTTCCTCGTGAACATTCCCATTGTCCTAATCACGCTCTTGGGCGGATGGCTCATCGTGCCCGAGTCAAAAAGTCCACTCCGTCGAAAGATCGATCTTGGCGGTTTGTTGCTTGGAACCATGGGCATTACCGCGCTTGTACTCGCAATTATTGAAGGACCTACGTGGGGCTGGCTCTCGACGCGAACCCTGGTGCTGTTCGCCGCGAGTTTTGTGCTCCTCGTGAGCTTTTGCCTCGTTGAGCTTCGTCGCCTGCACCCGTTGTTGGATGTGCGTGTCTTCAAGAATCGAGCGTTCTCGTCGGGCGCTGGCGCCGTGGCGACAGCTTTCTTTTGTCTCTTTGGATTCATTTTTCTCGTCACCCAGTACTTCCAATTGGTTCGGGGTTATTCGGCGTTTTCGGCGGGTCTGCACACACTGCCCTTCGCGATTACGACCGCCATCATTTCACCCTTTGGCGCTTTCTTGGCGTTGCGCATTGGTGCTCGCGCGGTAGTCGCCGGTGGTCTCGCCATTATGGGAATTGCCCTCTGGTGGCAAGGGACGCAAGGAATTACGACCGCCTACTTCGGACCCATCATTCTCTCGATGATTCTTCTGGCGTTTGGCTTTTCTCTCATTAACGCGCCTTCAACCGCGGCCGTTATGGGATCACTTTCGCCCGAACAAATTGGCGCGGGAGCAGCCGTTAACAACACCACGCGCGAACTTGGCGGCACGATGGGCGTCGCCATCGTGGGATCGGTTTTCACTTCAATCTTTGGACCCCAAATTGTGAACGCGTTTCGGGGGATCCCCCTCACGTCAGCCCAACTGGGTGTCGCGAAATCTTCAACGCAAGCGGCTCTTGGCACCGTGCACGCCTTACCAGCATCGATGCACGCTTCCTTGACCCACGCGGTGAACCTTGCCTTCATGACGGGCTACCACCGAGGCTGCTTTGCCGCGGCCATGGTGGCGGGTGCGGCGGCCATAATAATTTTTGCGACATTTCCTCGACACACAACGGGGCTGCCCGACGACATTGAGTTTGCGACAAACGCGACACTCAGTTAGTGAGAGCCTTCCATCCGAAAGGCTGACGTTGAACGAGTTGCCTAGTGTGGAGGCGTGCCAGAGGATTTGAACGATGACGGATTAAAGCACCGCTTTTCGATGTCGCCCGAGGAGAGTGCACGAATTCTGAGCGAGCACGAAGATGCGGCGCGCCGTTTTCGCACCGCCATGTCTCCCGAAGACCGCGAACGCCTTCCTTACTACCGCCACCTCGTTGACGCCTTGAGTGTCTCAGATACTGCGCTCGATCTGTTGTTGAGCGTGCGAAGAGAACAACAGAATCCAATGCTCCTGTTGGCGGCACTGCACTACACGGCGTTGCTTGGGAACCCAACACTGGGCCCGCTCTACGCCAACGCCGCGAGCGGCACGGGCACGCCACCGCAAGACTTTGCCACCGCCGTTGTTTCGTTTCTTGAGCAGTCCCCTGACGTCATACAGCGTCAGTTGCATCGCTCAACGCAGACCAACGAAGTTGGACGGTCGGGAATCGTGATTGCCGTTCTTCGAGAGCTACGCCGCCGGGGCGTAGAAAAAATCAACTTGGTTGACGTGGGCATGTCTGCCGGTCTTAATCTCTATCCCGATCATTACCGCGTTGTGCAAAAAGACGACGGCTCGGTTGATGCTCTCATTTGCGAAGACCTCACGGCGTTCAATGTTGAGGGTCCTCTTCCACTGATTGAACAGCGCATTGGTATCGATCCCTCGCCCCTCGACGTGGCCGTTGACGATGATGCCCTTTGGCTACGCGCATGTCTGTGGCCCGAGGACACGCGACGAACACGACGGCTCCAAGCACTAATTCCCGAAGTGCGAAATTGGGAGCGAATTCTTCGTCTGCGAGGAACGGCACTCGAGATGATTGACGAAGCCATTGTTGAGGCTGGAAACGGCGCGCCCACGCTGGTGTTTCATTCGTGGGTCGCGGCTTATTTTTCTCTCGAAGAACAACAGGCTTGGCGTGCACGAATGCTCAAAATCACGCGCTCCAAACCCGTCTATTGGTTCTATCTGGAATGGCCGCAAGCAATCCCGGGTCTCCAACCTCCACCCGCTTCCACCACGTCGCCCCAACTTGGCGGCTCCCAAATTGTGCTGACGTCGCCAGGCGGTGAGCCGCAGCCGTGGGGCTGGTGCCACGCCCACGGGCACTGGCTTTCGTTTGAGCCAGTATCCGACAAGGCCACGCCATAAGCCCTTTCCTTGGGCATCGAAGACGCGACTGATTAGCGGTCAATTGGCGTGTAAGAAGGACTTACGTCACGACAGAAAGAAGTAATGGGCTCGCAGCAAAAAACTCGATTCGAACGCCTTGCTCGTGAAAACGCGCCCGTCGTTGCGAACTATCTGCGCCGACGCATCTATCCTTTAAGTCCGAGCGATCTCGACGACCTCGTCGAAGAGGTCCTCATCATTGTCTGGCAGCGAATTGACAACGTTCCGGCCGACGCCGAAACCGCCTGGATGATTGGCGTTGCTCGCAACGTGCTCCAAAACGCT
>Ga0302319_10004477_pt1 | contig 28677 bp, 20 predicted proteins | sample Bog_T0_2_FD_203319 | JGI IMG/M metagenome (GOLD analysis project Ga0302319, IMG submission 203319) | Peat permafrost microbial communities from Stordalen Mire near Abisko, Sweden - Bog_T0_2 | ecosystem: Environmental > Terrestrial > Soil > Wetlands > Peat | place: Sweden: Abisko, Stordalen Mire... | reverse complement strand
TCTCAGTCCTTGTTGAGAACAAATTCGGGGTGCTTGCGCGTGTCGCCGGCATGATCTCCGGCCGCGGGTTCAACATCGACTCCCTGAACGTGGCGCCGACGCACGATGCGTCCCTTTCCCGGATCACAATCGTGCTGAAAGGCGACGATGAGGCGCTCAGCCTGTGCACGAAGCAGCTGCGCAAGCTCGTCAACGTGGTGGAGGTCATAGACTTCAGGGATGCCACACCGGTCGCGAGGGAGCTCGTCCTCGTGAAGGTCAAGGCCGACGCCAAGACCCGCCCGGAGATCCTCCAGATCAAGGAGATCTTCCGCGCCAAGATCGCCAATCTCACCAAGGACACGCTCATCATCGAGCTCACCGGAAATGAGGACAAGGTCGGAGCCTTCCTCGGCCTCCTGGAGCCCTTCGGGATCCTTGAACTCGCCCGCACCGGCCAGCTCGCCTTAACCCGCGGACTCGACACCAAATAATCTTACCATGCCTGCCAAAGTTTACACCGACAAGGACGCCAACCTCGGCGTCTTCAAGAACAAGACGCTAGCCGTGCTGGGTTACGGCTCGCAGGGCCACGCCCACGCGCTGAACCTGAAGGACAGCGGCTGCAACGTGATCATCGGCCTCTACAAGGGCTCGAAGTCCGCCGCCGTCGCGAAGCAGCACGGCTTCAAGGTGTATGAGACGGCCGAGGCCGTCCGCCTGGCCGACGTCATCATGGTCGGCCTGCCCGACATGAAGCAGGCGAGCGTCTACAAGAACGACATCCTGCCGAACCTGGCGAAGGGCAAGACCCTCATGTTCAGCCACGGCCTCGCGGTGCACTTCAACCTCATCAAGGCCCACAAGGACATCGACATCATCATGGTCGCCCCGAAGGGCCCGGGCCACATGGTCCGCCGCCTCTATGTCGAGGGCAAGGGCATGCCGGCCCTGGTCGCCGTCTACCAGAACAAGTCCAAGAAGGCCCTCGAGACGGCCCTGGCCTGGGCCAAGGGCATCGGCTCGACCCGCGCGGGCGTGCTTCGCACCACCTTCAAGGAGGAGACCGAGACGGATCTCTTCGGCGAGCAGGCCGTCCTCTGCGGCGGCGCCTCGGCGCTCGTCCAGGCCGGATTCGAGACGCTGGTCGAGGCAGGCTACCAGCCCGAGATGGCCTACTTCGAGTGCCTCCACGAGCTGAAGCTCATCTGTGACCTCATGTACGAGAGCGGCATCGCCGGCATGCGCTTCTCCATCTCGGAGACCGCGAAGTACGGCGACATCACGCGCGGCCCCCGCGTCGTCAACAAGGCGACGAAGAAGGAGATGAAGAAGATCCTGACCGAGATCCAGACGGGCAAGTTCACCCGCCAGTGGGTCGCGGAGTACAAGGGCGGCCTGAAGAAGTACAACAAGCTCCTGAAGAAGGGCGCGGCGCACAAGATCGAGAAGACCGGCCTATACCTGCGCAGCATGATGCCCTGGATGTCGAAGAAGAACCTGAAGGGCGTCCAGGCGTCGTACTAGGTTTCCGGTCCAGAGCACCGGTCGGGAGCCTGAGAATGGGAAAAAAACTCATCCTTGCTACCCGCAAGAGCCCGCTTGCGCTCGCGCAGGCGGAGCTCGTGGCTGCGCACCTGAAGGCCGTAAGCGGCGCGGAGTGCGAGCTCTTGAGGATCGTCACGACCGGCGACAAGCAGGCGGAGTGGTCGCTCGAGGAGAAGGGCGGCAAGGGCCTCTTCACGAAGGAGCTCGAGAACGCGCTCCTGAGGAACGAGGCCGACATCGCGGTCCACAGCGCCAAGGATCTGCCGGGCGAGGCTGTGTCAGGCCTCTCGACGGCGGGCTACCTGCCGCGGGAGGACCCTAGGGACATGCTGGTCCTGCGGACCGGCGTCTCCACGCCCGCGACGATCGCGACCGGAAGCCCGAGGCGGCGCCACCAGGCGGCGATGCTCTTCGTCAATCTCGAGTTCACCGAGATTCGCGGCAACGTGGACACGCGCCTGAGGAAGATCGGCGAGCAGAAGGTCGCGGATGGGACGATCCTCGCCTGCGCCGGGCTCAAGCGCCTGGGCATACATTCCTGGCCCGGCGTTGATTTCCACCCGATAGGCTTTGAGAGCATGGTGCCCGCCGTGGGGCAGGGTGCCATCGCGCTCCAGTGCCGCTCCTGCGACGAGGCCACCTTTGCGCCGCTTTTGGATGCGGCGACCGCGCGGGGCATTGCGCTCGAGCGCGCGCTGCAGACGACGCTTGGGGGCGGCTGCCACACGGCGCTGGGGGCGTTTGCCAAGGACGACACCCTGTATTTCTTCCATGAGGACGTGGGCCTGCGGACAATGCCGCTCACGGACAAGGATTATGAGGATCCGGTGGGCACCGCGCGCCGCATCCTCAGCCAGCTGAAACTCATCCCAACCCCCTAAATGCCCGAAGCGAAGAAGCTCCCCCTCTCAGGACGAAGGATCGTCGTCACGCGCACGCGCGCCCAGGCGTCCGACCTTGCCTCCAAGCTCGCGGGCTTTGGCGCCGATGTCGTCGAGCTGCCGGTCATCCGTATCTCGCAGGAGATCTCGAAGCAGTCCCTGGCCGACGTGATGCTGGAGTTTGGCGCCTACGACTGGCTCGTCTTCACGAGTGCCAACGGCGTCCACAACTTCTTTGCCGAGTTCCGCAGGATTTTTGACGATATCCGCTCCTTGGGTCTCATACGCATCGCCTGCATCGGCGACGCGACGGCCAAGGCGATCAACGAGCTGCACCTGAAGGTCGAGTGCAAGCCGGCCAAGGCCACGGCCGAGGCGCTTGCGGGCGAAATGATCGACACCGGCAGCATGGACAGCGCGAAGGTCCTCGTCATCACGGGCAATTTGAACCGGGATGAGATCGTGACCCGACTCGAGGAAGCCCGCGCCATCGTCGACTGCCTCCAGGTCTACAAGACGGAGAGCATCGACCTGTCGGCGGATCCCGTTGCGGCGGAGTACCGCAGGCTCGGCGCCGACGCCGTTCTCTTCGCCAGTTCCTCATCGGCCCAGTCCTTCGTGGACCAGGGCGCCGCGCTCAAGCTGGACAAGGATGCGAAGAAGCCCCTCTACGGCAGCATCGGGCCCCAGACGAGCGACACCATGAGGAAGGTGGGACTCAAGGTGGACTTCGAGGCGAAGACCCCCGGCATCGCCGAGCTCGTGGCCGAGCTGCTGATCACGCTCCCATGAAGGTCCCGTTCCTAGACCTTTCGCTGCAGCACAAGGCGATCCGCGCGGAGGCGCTGGCTGCCCTTGCCGCCACCTACGACGCGAACCGTTTCTGCCTCGGCAAGGACGTCGACGACTTCGAGAAGGCCTTCTCCTCGACCCTCGGGTATCCCGCGGCGCTCGGCATGAACAGCGGGACCTCGCCGCTTCACGTGGCGTGCATGGCCGCGGGCTTCGGCCCCGGCGACGAGGTGGTCGTTCCCCCTTTCACGTTCATCGGATCCGCCTGGGGCATCACCTACACGGGTGCCACGCCGGTGTTCGCGGACATCGAGCCCGGTACCTACAATCTCGACCCTGTTGCCCTTGAGAGGGCGATCACGCCCAGGACGAAGGGCGTCGTTGTCGTCCACCTCTTTGGCCTGCCTGCCAGGATGGACGAGATCATGGCGATCGCCCGCAGGCACAACCTCTTCGTGATCGAGGACTGCGCGCAGGCGATCGGCGCCACGTACAAGGGCACCCCGGTGGGCCTCATTGGCGACTGCGGCACGTTCAGCTTCTATCCGACGAAGAACCTCGGCGGATGCGGCGAGGGCGGCGCCTTTGTCTCGAGGAGGAAGGACATCTTCGACACGGCGAAGCTCATCCGAGTCCACGGGATGGAGAAGCGCTACCACCACAAGATCGAGGGCGGGAACTTCCGCATGGACGGATTCCAGGGCGCACTCCTGAACGTGAAGCTGCCGCACTTGGCGGAGTGGACGGCCAGGCGGCAGGCGATCGCAAAGAGTTATCTCTCGGGAATACGGCTCGCCGGCGTCACGCTTCCCCTGTCGCCCGAGTACGGCAAGTCGGTGTACCACCAGTTCACGATCACCCACCTGAGGCGTGACGCGCTTCGCGAGCACCTGTCGGCTCAGGAGATCGGCACCGACCTCATCTACCCGGTCCCGCTGAACCTCCAGGAGTGCTTTGCCCATCTCGGCAAGGGGAGGGGATCGTTCCCGGTCGCGGAGCACGTCGCCGAGACCTGCATCAGCCTTCCGATTTTCCCGGAGCTCACGGACGCGCAGGTCGCCGCCGTCATAGCGGCGCTCAATTCCTTCCGTTAGAGGCCCGGCCCGCCATGTCCTCCAAGATCCAGGTCAAGGTCTGCGGTCTCACATCGCTGGCGGACGCTCAGTTCGCATCGGTGAAGGGCGCCGACTACCTCGGGTTCATCTTCCACCCACAGTCCCCGAGGTACATCTCCATGGAGACCTTCGGCTCGATCCGGAACCTCCTGCCCGGCACGTCGAAGGTGGCGGTCCTCGTGGAGCCCGAGATGGCCGCGCTCCTTGCACTGAGGGATGCCGGATTCGACCGGTTCCAGATCCACTTCAGGCACGACCTTCCACTGCCCGCGATCGAGGCATGGACGAATGCGCTTGGCGCCAAGAACCTCTGGCTGGCGCCCAAGCTTCCCCCGGGAGTGGAGATGTCGAAGTCATGGATGAACATGTCCGACACGTTCCTGCTCGATACCTTCGATCCAAAACTCTTCGGCGGCACGGGCCGCACCGGCGACTGGCCGAAGTTCAAGCGGCTCCACGAGGGACGCCTGGACAAGACATGGATCCTCTCGGGCGGACTGACGCCTGAGAATATCACCGAGGCCCTGGCGGGCTCGGGCGCGACCTTTGTCGATGTGAACAGCGGCGTCGAGTCGGCCCCCGGCGTGAAGGATCACGCCAAGATCGAGGCCTTCTTCAAGGCGCTGGCCTAGGCTGCCTCGAAGGCGAGGAGCTTGCGCTTCACGTCCTCGCCGAAGGCAAAGCCGGTCAGGGTCCCGTCTGCGCCAATGACGCGGTGGCAGGGCACGATGAGGCAGATGGGATTGGTGGCGTTCGCGCGACCCACGGCCCGCGGTGCGCTTCCGATCTCGCGGGCGATGTCGCCATAGGAGGTGGTCCTGCCAAACGGGATTCGAACGAGGGCGGCCCAGACCTTCTTCTGGAAGGGAGAACCCGCTGGCGACAGGGACACCGAGAAATCCTGGCGGCGTCCCTTGAACCAGGCCTCGACCTGTTTCCGGGCGGCGGCCGTCTTGCTGGGGCCAGGGGAGAGCGTGACGCCCTTGATGCGACCCTGGAGGGCCTTCTTGTCGCCAAAGGCCGTCGCGACAATGGAACCCTCGGCATTCACGGCCACGGAGAACTTTCCCGCGGGCGTCTTGAATGTGGAGAAATAATGCTTGGTTGAATCGTTCATAACTCGGGTTGGTTGATCTGCCACAGGTGCGCCGTGGCCAGGCTTCGGTGTGGTGAAAAGACGGACATGAGCCGGCGCGTGCCATCGAGGTCGGGCCTCTCCTCGAGCTTGAAGAGGGTCTTCAGCCCGCTCGTGACGCCGGTGTCGCCAAAGGGGACGCAGTCCGCAAATCCGAGCGAGCGCATCATGATGTAGTTGACGGACCATGGGCCCAGGCCGCGGACGGCAAGGAGCGTCCGCTCCGCCCGGGTCGCGGACATCAGCGGCAGCGCCTCCAGGTCCAGCTTGCCCTCCACGACGAGCTTCGCGGCGCCGATCACGTACTCGGCTTTCTTCTGGGAGAACTGCCACGGGCGCGTGGCCTCCGGATCGAGCTTGGCCACGACCTCCGGGGTAGGCAGGGAGAAGAGACCCTCCTTGAGGGGTGTGCCGGTATTCTCGATCAGCCGCCGCTTCAGGATGCAGGCGAAGGGGAGGTTGATCTGCTGTCCGATAATGGACCAAAGGATGGCGTCCCAGAGGCTCGGCGTCCTGAGAAGCCTGAGTCCCTGTCGACCGGCAACAAGCCGCCCGACGCCGAGGCGTTTCGCAAGGCGTGAGAAACCTGCGGCGTCCTGGTCCAGGCCCAGCATACCGATGACGAGCTTGTGGGCCGCAAGACGGTGAGTCGCCTTCGATCCGCCCTCGACGTCTATGGTGGCGACGGCTCGTTCTTGGGAGAACTCGAGCCTCAGTAGTCCCGGTGCGCCGGCGAAGTTCGCCGATGTCACATAGCTCGTCCGGGCCAGGCGCTCCGTCACGCTCTGCGGATCGCGGCCCAGCGCCCTCAGCACGCGCGCCAGGGGAAAGCCTTCCGGCAGATCGACCTTGAATGAGCCCGGTGAGCGCAGTTTGCGGTAGTCGGCCGGCGTCATCCCGTTCAGGGCCTTGAAGTGCTCGTGGAATACCGAGAGCGACTCGAAGCCGGCCTCGGCCGAAACGTGCGCGAGTGCCAGGTCTCCCGAGCCGAGGAGTTGCCTCGCGGTCTCGATTCTCGCCCGGAGGAGCAAATCAGCGGGCGTTGAGTGGAAGTGCTGGCGGAAAAGCTCGAAGCACCGCGTCGTCCCGAAGCCGGAGCGCTTCACGACAGCCTTCACGTCCTTGAACCTTGACGGGCCGGCCCGCATCTCGGCCACGAGGGCCTCGACGGACTCGCGCACGGGATCCGCTCCCCGGGCATAGTCATCGGGATGGCACTTGAGGCATGCGCGAAATCCGGACTCCCTCGCGGCCTCGACGGTCGGGAAGAAGCGCACGTTCTCCCGCTTCGGCTTCCTGGCCCTGCAGGAGGGCAGGCAGTATATCCCTGTCGTCAGGACTCCCGTGAAGAACCGTCCATCCCATGCGGGATCGCTTGCGGCGAATCGCGAATACATGGTGGCTTGGTTCGTTTTCATCGGTCTCCCCTTTCGGTCCGTGACATTAGCACAGCTCCAAGCGTGTGTCGTCCGGATTATTCCGGTGCAATTTCCCCCGGGCTTGCGAATGCTGCGGTTCAGTGGGTATGTTAAGTGCTTAGGTAACCCAGAGCATGGCCGAAACCCCTCCAAAACTAGTCCGCGCGTGGTTGGACTCGCTGTCCACCGGCATCGTGGAGTTCGACAGGAATTGGACCTCGGCCACACCTCCCCTAATATCTCTCTCGGGACCGATTGAGATCACCTCTTTCAAGAAGGCTCCGAACGTCGCGGCCGTTAATACCTTCAGGTACTTCATGAAGGATGCGGCGACGATCTGCTTCGCGCTTCCCTCGAGGCGCACGGCCGGCATAGATCCCGAGAGGGACACGGTCTACGTTGCGGGTCCTTTCAACGGCTGGCAGGCCGCGGTCGGCAACGAGGCCTGGCGCCTGAAGATCGATAAGCTCGAGGGCCAGGAGCTCCTCATGTGGTGCGGGCCCGTGAAGAGCGTGATGAAGGGCGACGAAGTCATGTTCAAGTTCGTGACGGCCGAAAACCGCTGGCTCCTTCCGCGCGATGACGCGCCGAATGTCGTGCGGGACGACACAGGCTCGGTGAACAGGGTCGTCGACCCTAAGAGGACAGGGGCGCACCTGTGGCGTTTCGAGCTCGGCGCCTCTTTGGACCTTTCCGGGGCATGGACAGTGACCCCGGGAGCGAATGTCGCGCCGGGCGCGGTGCCCCTCAACCCGGGCGAGTTCTTCTTTGGCCTCGGAACCGACCTCCCGCTGGGGGCAATTGTCTCCGGGAAGTCGACGATCTTCCGGCTCTTCGCCCCGCGCGCGGAGACCGTGACGCTCTTCACCTGCCACGACATTGGCGACCGGAAGTCCGCCGGCTCATTCCCGCTGCTGCGTCGCCAGGACATGCACGGCGTTGCCGGGGTCTGGGAGGTGGAGCTGGATCGCAACCTTCACGGCTGGTTCTACTGGTACTCCATCGAGGGCATTGCCGGCCCGACGGGAAAGCTGGCGACACAGACCGACATCCTAGATCCGTATGCGCTGGCGACGGTCGACCGCCTGGGGCCCGGTATCGTGCTCGATCCGAATTGGATCGGCAGCGGCGACACCGAATACAGAACGCCGAACTGGCAGGACCTCGTCATGGTGGAGGCGCACGTGCGCGACCTCGCGGCGAACGCGCCCACCGACGCCACTCCCGCCGAGAGGCTGGGCTTCACCGGCCTTCGCAAGTGGGTCGAGTCGCCGGATTTCTACCTGCATCACCTCGGCGTCAACTGCGTTGAGCTCCAGCCGATCCAGGAGTTCGATAACAAGACCACGGAGGAGTACCACTGGGGGTACATGACGAACGCGTACTTCGCGCCGGAGAGCAGCTACAGCCTGTCTCCGAACGAAGCCTCAAGCGTGCGCGAGCTCCAGCAGCTCGTGAAGGCCTTCCACGAGCGGGGCATGGCGGTGATCCTTGATGTCGTGTACAATCACGTGGGCGAGCCGGCCCACCTGATGGCGATAGACAGGCTTTACTACTTTGAACAGGACCCCGCGGGCAACCTGGCCAACTGGAGCGGCTGCGGAAATGACGTGCGCGCCAGCACGAGGATGTCGAAGCGCCTCATCATCGACAGCTGCATTCACCTCCTCAAGGCCTACGGCGTCGATGGATTCCGCTTCGACCTGGCGGAGCTTCTCGGGGTCCAGGTCCTCAAGGACATCGAGGTGGCGCTGAAGGCCGTGAAGCCGAGCGTCATCCTGATCGCCGAGCCGTGGAGCTTCAGGGGCCACATAGCGGGCGCCCTTAGGGACACCGGCTGGGCCTCGTGGAATGACGGCTACAGGAATTTCCTGAAGGACTACGTGCGCGGCAATGCGCCGGCCGAGAGGCTCGAGTATTTTCTGAGGGGATCGCCGTGGTACTTTGCCAAGTGGCCGGCGCAGACGGTCAATTACACCGAGTCACACGACGACAGGACCTGGATCGACTCGATCACCGAGAACGAGGGGTCGAATGGGACGTTGCCGACCGCCAACGACGTGCGCCGCACGCACCTCATGGCGTCCATCCTCTTCATGTCCATAGGGATACCGATGATCTCGGCAGGGCAGGACTTCCTTCGCTCCAAGGGGGGCATGGGCAACACCTACCAGCGCGGCGACATCAATGCGCTGGACTACAAGCGCCTCTACAGGAACCTGGCCACGCACAGCTACTTCGCTGACTGGATCTCATTCAGGAGGGGAGCAAAGGGTCGCCTGCTCCGCCACTTCAGCAGGCCGTCCGAGGGATACTTCCGGTTTTTCAATTCAGGGGGCCCCGCGATGGTCGTCGTCCTCAATGCCGACCTTTCGAAGGGATCCGAGCGCCTGCTCTACGCGGTAAATCCTACCACCAACGACGCCACGATCCACATTGGCGACGTGGCCGGATTGGGCACCTGGAAGCAGGTTGCCGACCAGGACAGGTTCCTGCACGCGGCGAGCAGGGGAGCGACGCGCAAGGTCGAGGGCGACCTCGATATGCCGCCGCTGACGTGCGGGCTCTGGATCTGCGGGGCCTGAGGTCCGGAAGTGTCCTAGGTGTGAGGCTGGGAAATTCCATTGACAATAATTAGATAGTTGTCTAATTACCTAATCAACCAATGGACGTCCTATTCAAGGCCCTGCAGGACCCGACCAGGAGGCGCATCCTGGAGATGCTCAAGAAGCGCGACCTCAATGCCGGCGAGATCGCCGATGCGTTCAGGATGAGCAAGCCGAGCATCTCCTATCACCTCGATCTTTTGAAGCAGGCGAACCTCGTCTCAACGAGGAGGGACGGCCAGTTCATCGTATACTCACTGGAGACCACGGTCCTCGACGAGTCGCTCGGCTGGATCATGGACCTTCTCGAGAAAGGGAAAACAAATGCAAACGCTACGCTGGCTAAGGGAAAATTGGCTTCAGGTCGCGATCCTGGCGGTCCCCTTTATCGTCCTCGCGGTGTTCTGGGGTGATTTCCCGGCGAGGGTGGTGACGCATTGGGGGATCGGCGGAAGGCCCAACGGATGGATGAACAAGGCCCCGGGTCTCCTCGGAACGCCGCTGATCAACGTGGGCGTGGCGATTCTCCTGGGCTGGATCCCGCAGATCGACCCGCGCCTGCGCAGGGATTCCGAGCGCAGCGAGCGCTCCGTGGTCGCCATTCGCGTCATTCGCATCGCGGTCACCGCCATGATGACCCTTGGCTCGCTGCTCATTGCCGCAAACGCGCTCGGCTACCATTTCGACCCCATGAGGGTCGGGCTGAACGCGCTGCTCCTCTTTTTCGCCGTGATGGGAAACTACATGGGCAACATCCGGCCGAATTACTTCGTTGGAGTCAGGACGCCGTGGACGCTCGAGAGTGACTCAGTCTGGCGCCAGACCCACAGGTTGCTGGGAGGAGTGTGGGTGCTCGGCGCTGTCGTGCTTCTGGTCCTTCAATTCACCCTCAGGCAGTCGATCACGATGCCATTCGCAATAGGCTTCTTCATCGGGACCGGGCTCCTGGCAGTCCCGTATTCCTGGTGGCTTTTCCGCGCGGGCGAAGCGGACCGACACCCTCCGGCCGCGCCGCAAGCCTAGGCTGGCCGGATCAGTTTACCGTCCCGAACCGGTAGATCGTCGTGCTCTTGAAGGTCTCGCCCGGCTTAAGGAGGGTGGAGGGGAACGAGGGCTTGTTGATGGAATCCGGGTAATGCTGCGTCTCGAGGCAGAACGCCGCGTGAATCGGGTAGGCCTCCCCGTATTTCCCAACGAGTTTCCCGTGAAAGTTATTGCTCGTGTAGAGCTGGACGCCCGGCTGGTCGGTAAGGACCTCCATCGTCCTGCCGCTCACCGGATCGACGGCCTTTGCCGCCAAAATCACGGACTTGCCGCCGCCATCGATCACGAAGTTGTGGTCGTAGCCGTTCGTCTTCTCGACGATCTGCGCCATGTCCCGGCCGATCGGCTTCGCCTGCGTGAAGTCGAGCGGGCCGCCGGCGACATCCGAGATAACCCCCGTGGGGATGAGGCCCGCGTCGACCGGCGTGTATTTGCTGGCGTTGATCTGGACCACCTGGTTCATGACGTCTCCCGACCCTGCCAGGTTGAAATAACTGTGGTTCGTGAGGTTGACGGTCGTCGTCTTGTCGGTGGTCGCCTTGTAGTCGATCCGTATGTCGTTTGTATCCGTGAGCGTATAGGTGACCTGTACGTTCAGGTTGCCCGGGAAGCCCTCGTCCCCGTCGGGGCTCAGGTGCGTCAGGACGACCGAGGGGCCCGCGGGCGTGTCCACAGCGCTTGCCTTCCAGACCACCTTGTCGAAGCCGATCTTTCCGCCGTGGAGCGTATTCGGCGGGTTGTTGATCGCGAGCGTGTAGGTCTTCCCGTCGATCGTGAAGTGTCCCTTGGCGATGCGGTTCGCAAAGCGCCCAACCGTGGCGCCGAAGCACGGGCTGTCCTTGATGTACTGGGGCAGGTTGTCGAAGCCCAGGACGACGTCGGCCAATTTGCCCGTCTTGTCCGGCACGTGGAGCTCTGTGATCACGGCCCCGTAGGTCATGATCTTGCAGACCGAGCCCCTGGCGTTGGTCAGGGTGTACAGGTCGACGGTCGTCCCGTCGGGCGTCTTGCCGAATTCAGACTTGGATATGCTGGCAGCCATGGGAGTGGTGGAGAGGAGAACGGCAGCAAGGGCCGCAAGGAACGGCCCGGTCCTGCGACGTGCAGGAAGATATGGCGGGGTTCCCATGACCCCAATATCGCCGAAGCGCGGCGCCGATCCACCAAAAAGAGATCCTTCAGGCGCCTTCGAAGTGCTCCTCGATTTCCTCAAGCGTCTTGCCCTTGGTCTCCGGCAGGAAGAAGGCCGCGGTAACAAAGTAGACCACCGTGCAGGCCGCGAAGGCGAAGAACACCGTGGAGTAACCGTAGCGGCCGACGGCCGGCAGGAAGGTCGCCGCGATCGAGGTCGACACCGCCTGGTTGACCAGGAGGGCGATGCTCATGCCGTTCGAGCGGATGCGGGTCGGCATGAGCTCCGAGAGGGCGAGCCACACGCAGACACCCGGGCCCGTCGCGAAGAAGGCGATGAAGGCGAAGGTGAAGAAGGCCGTCAGCCAGCCGCGCTTCTCGCTCGGGACGGGCGTGATGAGCGCGTTCTCGATCTTTAGCGGCGCCGTGCGCCCGGCATCGAGGTTCGCGAAGGGATTCGAGAAGAAGGCGATCACCTTGTTCGCGGGCACGCATCCGCCGCGGTCGATCGAGATGGGAGCCGCGGCGGTGTCATCGGAGCGCGAGACCGTTGTCGCTGCCCTGAAGTCGCCGTAGGAATAGATGACGATGAGCGTCGAGGGCCGGCCCGCAATGCTCGTGCCTGCGCTCCCCGCCGTCGCCAGGAGCCGGTCGGCGGTCGCCTGGTTGAAGGGCAGGTTGAGCGACTGGTCGGCCGACACGGACGCCTGGACGGCGTCGCGGCAGTCCACCCTGAACTTCTCCGTCGAGCGGAAGGTGAGGCCGACGGCCACCAGAGAGGCGATGATGCCCGCGCTTCCGACCGAGAGGAGGAACTTGCGGCCCTTCTTGTCGACCAGCATCACGCCGACGATCGTCATCAGGAAGTTGACCGAGGTCAGGATCACGTAGCCCCAGTGTGCCTGCACGTCTGACAATCCGGCCTGGAGCAGGATGTTCGTGTTGTAGCCGATGATGGAATTGATGCCGGTCGCCTGGTTGCAGGCGAGGATCACGCAGGCAAGGACGAACGGGATCACGTACTTGCGCTTCAGGAGCGGCTCGCGCGTGCCCCCGGACGCCGTTCCCTTGGCCTTCTCGGCCTCGGCCAGGCGGTTCATCTCGCCCATCTCAAGGTCGGCCTCCTCCTCGGAGCGGGAGCGAAGGAGTGCCACGCGTGCCTCCGCGCTGCGGCCCTTCCTGTGCAGCCAGCGGGGAGACTCGGAGACCATGAAGCTGCCGATCACAAAAAGGATGCCGGGGGGGAGGGAGACCCAGAAGATGCTGCGCCAGGCCGTGTCCTTGAAGGCGAAGAGCTTGGCCGGGTCGCCGAGCTTCTCCACGGCGGCCACGCGGATGCTGAAATAGATGCCGATGAACGCCGCGGCCACGATGCCGAGCGTCAGGAGCCACTGGAAGATGCCGGTGCCCTTGCCGCGGCTCTTGGCGTTGAGGCACTCGGCGAGGTACAGGGGGACGACGACGCCGATCAGGCCCGCGCTCACGCCCTGCAGCAGCCGTCCGAAGACCAGGAACCAATAGCCGTTCGAGAGCGCGATGACGGGAATGCTGGCGACAAAGAGGACGCCGCTCGCGGCCATGAGCCACTTGCGCCCCATCCAGTCCGCGAGGATGCCCGCGAAGAGCGTCGAGATGACGCTGCCCAGCAGCACCGCGGCCACGATGAAGGAGAGCTGGCCCGCATTGAGATGGGACGTGGCCTGGAGGTAGGGCAGGGCGCCCGAGATGATCCCGACGTCGACTCCGTAGAGGAGTCCGCCCAGGCCCGCCACGAGCAGGAGGAATCGGTTGTAGTTCGTCTTGTCAGTTGAAGCGGCCATGGAAGGGATTGGGGGTTCAGGGGACCTCGTTCGCGGGGGATCCGGGAGGAAATGCGGTGGCGATGACGAGCGCGTGCCAGGCCTCGGCGTCCATCTTGGACTCGAGCTCCTGCTTTGCCGCGGCGGCGACCATGAGCCTTATGGAGTTAAGCCCCGGGAACACGGTCGCGGACTCGTTCTTAATGGTGGCCTGGTCGAGGGTGGCCAGCGCGGCGTTCAGCGCAGCCTGGTCGAGCGGCTTGCCCGAGAGGAGCGACTGCGAGGCATCCGAGGCCGGCCCGCAGGCACTCACGATGGCATGGGCCGGGAGGATGGCCTCCCTCACAGCCGGGTAGGTGTCGGCCAGCTTGTCGATGCCCTTGGCCTCGGTGCGCCAGAAGTCGAAGGACAGGCTCACCTGCCTCACGGTCGCCTTGTCGATCGTGGCCGAGCCAAAGAGCATGCTGTCGACGTCCCAGGCCAGGTGGCGGCAAGCGGCGCTCTCCGGCTGGACGGCATCAGCTAGCCCCACAAGCGGCACCAGCTGGTTGCTCCAAATCTGGATCCCGCCGCGGCGGTAATGCTTCACGGGCTCCAAGAGCTCGACCATCGTCTTCAGGGAGTCGATGCCCTCGACGCCCAGGTTCTCGCCCACCAGGTGCCGCAGCATGACCTCCCTGTTCTTGTCGTGGAGTGAGCCGGCCTCCGAGAGGCGCTCGCTCACGATGTCGAGGCGGCGGTACATCTCCTTCACGTCGCGGGTCTCGCGCGGAGACCACAGGCGCTCGGCGACCGCGGCCGTCCTTGGCCAGATCCTGGAGTCGATCGTCTCCGGGCTGACCCACTCGGCCCACATCGTGGCCTCGCCGCCCAGGATGTGCGTGCGCTGCTCGAGCGTCAGCTTGGAGTCGTCAGGGATCGGCTCGGTGGCGTAGTGGTCGGCCGCCGAGTAGCAGAGGTCGATGTAGAAGCCATTTGAGAGGATGCAGTCGAGGCCTGCGACGGCGGTCTGGCCGAGGGCATCGGGGCCCCTCCAGGAATCGATCACGCAGTCCTTGGGAAGCTCGGGGTTCAGGATCTCGTCCCAACCCACCAGGTGCTTGCCGTTCTTCTGGAGGATTCCGTCGATCCTCTGGTTGAACATCGCGTGCAGCCCGGCGTTCCCGGCAAGGCGGTGGTCCCTGATGTAGGCCTGGATCTTCCGGTTCGCGTTCCACTGCACGCCGTTGTTCTCGTCACCCCCGATGTGCATGTACGGGTCGGGGAAGAGGGCCGCCATCTCGCCCAGGAAGTCCCCGAGTATCTTGTAGGTCTTCTCCTTCGTCGGGTCCAGGACCGGGTTGAAGACGCCCCACTGCCTCTCGATGCCGTAGGGGCCCGGCAGGCTAGCGATCTCGGGGTGGGAGACGACCCAGCTGGTGGCGTGTCCCGGGATGTCGAACTCCGGCACGATCCGGATGCCGCGGTCCGCGGCGAAGGAGATGAGCGTCCTAATCTGCGCCTGCGTGAAATACTTCCCGTCCGATCCCAGGCCCTGCAATTCGGGATGCGTGAAGCTCTCGATCCGGAATCCCTGGTCCTCGGTCAGGTGAAGGTGAAGGACGTTCAGCTTCACGACCTCCATGGCGGACAGGTTGCGCTGGATGACGCCCATCGGCTGCCACCTGCGGGCGACATCGATCATGAGCCCGCGCCAGGGGAAGCGCGGCTTGTCCCGGATGCTCACGACCGGGAGGGTGGCCCCCGTGTTGTCGACCCGGAGCAGCTGCAGGAAGGTCTGGAGCCCCCGGAGGGCGCCGATGTCGGTGTGGGCCTTGAGCACGCTGCCACTGGCCGAGACCTCGAGGCTGTAGGACTCGTCCTCGGTCGGCGTCGGGATGTCGGGGCTGAAGACCTCGCACTCGACGACAAGCTTCGTGGATGAGCCGGCCTTGGCTCCGCTCATCCGCTCCTGCCAGCGGCCCTTGGCCCTCATGAGGGCCAGGTCCAGGCGGTGGTTTGACTTGGCCGCCGAGATGTCCAGGGCGCCTGCGGCTGCGAAGCGCTCGCCGGTTGCCCTGGCCTCGGCCGGGGCCGGCATCACGTCGACCGGGAGGGGGGCCGCCGACGCGGACGCGATCAGGCTAAAGAGGCAGATCGCTAAGGAATTCTTCCGGGGCATATCTTTTGAAGGCTTCGATGGCCTCGTACTCGGCGAGGCCCAGGGCATTGTAGGTTTCGGCGAGGCGCCGGCTGCGGTCCTCGGACCTTTGCCAGAACTCGCGCCTGTCGTCACCCAAGAAGAGTGCCATGTCCTTCTGCGTCTCGTGGCAGAAGATCGCCCTGCGGCGCCTCAAGACCTCCTGGGGGCTCAGCGGCACGGCCATGTCGATCTCGTCCGCCGACCACTCCGACCACGCCCCGCGGTAGAGCCAGAGCTCGCTCTCGGCGACCCAGGCATCCGTGGAGAGCTCGGCCATCGCCTCCCGCAGCGCGTGGAGGCACAGGCGGTGCGTCCCGTGCGGGTCGTCGAGGTCGCCCGCTGCGAAGATAAGGTGGGGCCTCACGCTCGTGAGGAGGTCCTTCATGATCGAGCGGTCGGCATCGGTCAGCAGACGACGCTTGCCGGGGCTCGAGCGGTAGAAGGGCAGGTCGAGGAAATGAAGCCTCTCGGAGGGGACGCCGCAGACACGGGCCGCGGCCAGCGCCTCCTGGCGGCGCACGATGCCCTTCCACTGCTGCGTCTCGGGGGATTCGGGAAGCGAGCCCGCGGCCTCATGGTCAGCGCAGAGCTCCTCAAGGCGGGCCGTGCTTTCGGTTCCCGCGAGGCCGGAGTCCCTCACAAACCGAAGCGCCCGGGCCAGGGCCTCGTCGGAGACGGAGCTGGCACCCGAGACCTGGTAGGCGACGTGCACCGCGTGGCCGTGCTCGACCAGGCGGCACAGCGTGCCGCCCATGCCGATCACGTCGTCGTCGGGGTGGGGGGAAAGGACCAGGATGCGCTTCGGGAAGACGCCCGCGGAGGGCGCCCGGAGCGGATGGACGGAGGAGGCGCCGGGGCGCGTGTGCGCCGGGTCGCGGCCGCCCGGCCAGCCGGTGATCGTGTGCTGGAGCTGGTAGAAGCCCGCCAGGTTGACGTCGTACGCCGCGCCCTGGATCCGCAGGAGGTCCTGGAGGCCAGCCTCGTTGTAGTCGTCGTCCGTCAGCTTGAGGATCGCCTTCTTCCTCAGCTTGGAGAGCCAAATGATCGCGCGGCGCATCATGCTGGGATCCCACTCAAGCCCCATGTCGCCCAGGGCGCCGAGGAGCCAGGGTGTGCGGTTGCGCGTGAGGGCGCCTGCCGCGGCCTCGTCGATCACGAAGTGGACCTGGTCGTGCTCCTGCAGGAATGAGGCCGTCACCTGCGGGGTCACCGGGCCCTCGGCTGCCTCGCGGACGATCTCGGCCTTGTGCTGGCCCCATGCCATGAGGACCACGCGGCGCGCCTCGAGGATCGTGCGCACGCCCATCGTGATGGCCCTGTGGGGGGTGTTTTCCTCGCCGCCGAAGTCGCCCGCCGCGTCGCGGCGCGTGAGCGAGTCCAGCGTCACCATGCGCGTCCGGGAGCGCCTGGCGCTGCCCGGCTCGTTGAAGCCGATGTGGCCCGTGCGGCCGATGCCGAGGATCTGGAAGTCGATCCCGCCCGCGGCGCGGATCCGCTCCTCGTACTCCTGGCAGTGCGCGTCGACCGAGCCGGCGGGCACCGTCCCGTCGGGCACGTTCGTGTTCGCCGCGGGGATGTCCACGTGGTCGAACAGGTGCGACTGCATGAAGTGCCGGTAGCTCCTCGGGTTTGACGGCTGGATCGGGTAGTACTCGTCGAGGTTGAAGGTGACGACGTTCTTGAAGCTGAGGCCCTCCTCGCGGTGCAACCGGACGAGCTCGGCGTAGAGCCCCAGGGGCGTCGACCCGGTGGCGAGGCCGAGGACGGCGGTGCGCTTCTCGGCGGCCCTTGTGCGTATCAGGGCGGCGATGTCGCGGGCGACGGCCTGGGACGCGGCCTTGCTGCTCGGGAAGACGGCGAGGGGGACGTGCTCGAATCTGCTGGGCGCTGCGGCCGATGAACCTGTCATGGTGAGGGTTGCGCTGTAGTTTTTACGGTAATTCCAGCCTGGCGATCATGGTATTCGCATCGGCTCCGTTAAAAAATGGCAGAAATGACTATGTTTTTAACATCGCTGCCACAGCGGGGTTTTCCCCAGAGGGAGAATCACGGGGAGCCTGGGCTCCCGGGAGCGTGCACTTGACCCCTTTTCACCGATGATCCGAGATTGGAGGCGTGGAGTCCTCCCCAGCTTTCCGGCCGGCAAAGCCCGCTTGGGCGGACGCCGAGGCGGCCCTGACAGCCTGCCTTATCCTGGGGCTGGTGGTCGTGGCCTACCTGCCCGCGCTCACCGGCGGGATGCTCTGGGACGACGACGCCCACGTGACGAAGCTGTCGCTTCGCTCGCTCCATGGGCTCTGGCGCATCTGGTTCGAAGTCGGCGCTACCCAGCAGTACTACCCGCTCCTGCACTCGGCCTTCTGGGTGGAGCACCGGCTCTGGGGCGACACCGTCCTCGGTTACCACCTGGTGAACGTCCTCTTCCATGCGGCGGCCGCGTGGCTCCTCTTTGTCATCCTGCGCATGTTCGCGGTTCCCGTGCCGCGGCTTCCGGCGCTCATCTTCGCACTCCACCCGGTCTGCGTGGAATCCGTCGCCTGGATCTCGGAGCAGAAGAACACGCTCTCCGCTGTTTTCTACCTGGCCTCGGCTCTGGTCTATCTCCGGTTCGATGCGACCCGGCGTCGCAGCCTGTATTCCTGGGCCCTGCTCCTATTTGTCCTGGCGCTCCTCACGAAGACCGTCACGGCGACGCTTCCCGCGGCGCTCCTCGTCTTCCTCTGGTGGAGGAGGGGCAAGATCGAGGGAAGAAAGGACGTCCTTCCGCTTGTGCCCTGGTTCGTCCTCGCGGCAGCGAGCGGACTTTTCACGGCCTGGGCCGAGAAGCACTACATTGGCGCCGAGGGTGCTGATTTCTCGTTCACGTTCCTCGAACGCCTCCAACTTGCGGGCAGGGTGGTGGCTTTCTATGCCGGGCGGCTCTTCTGGCCGAGCCACCTCATGTTCATCTACCCCAGGTGGACGCTTTCGGCCCATGACGCCACGCAGTGGCTCTACCTTCTGGGGGTGATTATCGTCGTGGTGGCGGCCCTCGTCCTTTCCAGGAGGAACCGCGGGTTCGTGGCTGGACTCTTGTTCTTCATCGGGACCCTGTTTCCGGCGCTCGGTTTTGTTAACGTCTATCCCTTCCGGTTCTCGTTTGTCGCAGATCATTTCCAGTACCTGGCGAGCATCGGGCTGATTGTGCCGGCGGCGTGGCTCATCTGGTACGCGCTTCGGTCGATTCCTCCCGGGACGGCGCTCAAGGCGGGTCTGTTCATGGCGCTGCCGCTCTTCCTCGGGTTCCTTTCCTCTAGGCAGGCGCGAGACTACCGCAGCTCCGTGGTCCTCTACCACGCAACGATCGCGGAGAATCCCTCGGCGTGGCTCATGCACTATAACCTCGCGGTCGACCTGGGGATGAAGCCCGACCACATCGACGAGGCCATCGATGAATACCGGGCCACGGTGCGGTTGAAGCCCGACCACTGGGAGGCGCACAACAACCTGGCGAGCGCGCTCCTCAAGCGTCCCGGCCATGCCGACGAGGCGATCGCGGAATACGAGGCGGCCATCCGCTACAACCCGGACTACGCCGCGGCGGAGAACAACCTGGGCGTGGCGCTCGAGGATGTTCCCGGCCGGCTGGACGACGCAAAGGTGCACCTTGAGCGGGCGATCAAAATCCGGCCCGACTACGATGCCGCCCACGCCAACCTGGGAACGCTTCTCCTGGGCGAGAGAATATCCCTGCCGGGCGCGGTCACGGAGTTTGAGACAGCGATCCGCCTCGCACCCACGGTTGCGGACTACCACTACGACCTCGGGAACGCCCTCTCCCTGATCCAGGGACGACTGGAAGATGCGGTGGCGGAGTACCGCAAGGCCATCGCGCTCAACCCGGACTTTGCGCAGGCGCACAGCAATCTCGGCGTTGCCCTGTCCCACACGACGGACGGAGCCGGTGAGGCTCTGGCCGAATACCGCACGGCACTCCGGCTCGAGCCGTCGAGCGCGCAGATCCACCTGAACCTGGCCAACACGCTCTCGAGGATGCGGGGTCAAAGGGACGCGGCCGTCTCCGAGTACCGTGAAGCCATCCGCCTGGATGCCTCCGATGCTGAAGCCCATTACGGCCTTGGCCTCGTCCTCGCCGGGGCAAGTGGGCGAAGCCCCGAGGCGGTCTTGGAGTTTCAGGAGGCCGTGAGGCTGAACCCGGGATTCGCCGAGGCGCATTTCTGCCTCGGTGTCAGCCTGGCCATCAACGGCCACCCGATAGCCGAGGCGGAGCACCAGCTGGAGCTGGCGCTCGAGATCCGGCCCAACTTCGAGGTCGCGCGAAATGCACTTGCCCGGATGAAGGCGAGGAATCCCTAGGATGGCCGACGACCCGAGCAAGACCTCCATCCGTTACCCGTGGCTCGCGCGTCTCTCGCTGGCGGCGGGGCTGCCCATCCTCATGCTGCTGGCCCTTGAGGGAGGACTGCGACTTGGGGGATATGGGCGGCCCACGACCTTCATGATCCCCGATGAGAAGCCGGGCTTCCTCAGGACGAATCCGGACTTCGCGAGCCTGTTCCTCCCCGGAAACTTCGACCTTCGCCCGCTCAACTTCCGGATGGCAGCGCACAAGGCTCCGGGCACGGTGCGGATCGTCGTGCTCGGGGAATCGGCGGCCCAGGGCATCCCCGTCCCCACCTTCGCCTTTGCGCCCCAGGTCCGCGCGCAGCTGCGCGCGCGCTATCCCGGGAGGGAGTTCGAGGTCATCAACACCGGGATTGTGGCCATCAACTCCCACGTCGTCTACCAGGTCGCGCGAGAGATGGCCGGCTACGAGCCCGACCTGTTCCTGGTCTACATGGGCAACAACGAGGTGGTGGGTCCCTACGGGCCTGGATGCGCCTACCTCTCGCAGATGCCGCCGCTCTGGGTGATCCGCTCAAGCGTCTTCATCCGCTCGACGCGGACGGGCCAGCTCTTCGGCGCCATCGTTGGCCGCCTGGCCAAGCACAGGGGAAAACCGGCGGAGTGGGGAGGCATGTCGATGTTCGTCAACAATGCGGTGCCTGGCGACGACCCGAGGCTCGAGAGAGTCTACGCCAACTTCACGGCGAACCTGACGGGGATCGTCAAGGCCGCCTCCAGCGCGGGCGCCAAGACCGTCCTTTGCACGGTCGTCACGAATTTGAAGGACTGCGCCCCATTCCTGTCCGTGCATAAGTCCGGCCTCTCGCCTGAAAAACTCAAGGAATGGAAGGAGGCGTTCGACGAGGGAAAGCTGGAATGGCTCCTCTGGGACCGCGACAGGGCGAGGGTGAGCCTCGGCCGGGCGCTCGAGATCGACCCCCAGTACGCGGAGACGTCATTCATGCTCGGCAACCTGGACCTCCACGCGGGGGCGACAGAGGATGCCCGGCGGCATTTCGCGGACGCGCTCCACTGGGATGCGCTGCGGTTCAGGCCGGACCCCAGGATCTGCGATGCGATCCGCTCGGTCGCCCGGCAAAACCCGAAAGATGTCGTCCTCCTGGACAGCGCGATGGCGCTCGGTTCCGATCCCGCCTCGACTGAGCCGATCAGCGGTCGCGAGATCCTCTTCGAGCACGTGCACTTCGACTGGGATGGTAATGTGATTCTCGGGCGTCTCATGGCGCACGCTTGCTCCGATGCGCTGTTCGGCAAGGCGGACGCTCGAGGGTGGATGATGGGACGCGCGGACTGCGCACAGGCCCTGGCTTTTTCCGAGCACGAGCGCCTGCCGATGCTGCTCAGGATCGATGTCCTCGTTCGAAAGCCGCCGTTCACGAACCAACTGACCCACGTGTATGACGAGGCGCGCTTCGCGGCGGAGATTAAGGATGCGTCCCAGGTCATGAAGTATGAAGTCACGCTCGCGCAGGCCGGAACCGTCGCGACCAAGGCATTGGCAGCGGATCCTGACAACCCCTCGCTAGCTGGTATTCTCGAGGGCATCAAGTTGGACACCGGTGACATCGAGGGTGCACTGGCCCTAGCGCGCCGAGCCGGCGAGCTCCTACCCCGAGACTTTGCCCTGAGTGCGGACGAGGCCTCAATCCTCATGCGCCTCGACAGGAACGACGAGGCGAAGGCCGTCCTGATGAATGCCGTGGGCTCGGGCGCGGACCTGGACATGCTGGCGCCCGTCCTCTCCGACTTCTGGACAAGGACGAAGCAGTATTCCGAAGGGCTCAAGTTCATGGATGGCGAGATCGCGAAGAGGCCGGGCGACATCCGCATGCGAATCGTCAGGGCCGGACTTCTCAGCGGGTCAGGTGACGACGCGGGCGCCCTGGCTGCCTTCAAGGGGGTCCTCGCGGACGACCCATCGAACGAGGACGCCCTCGAGGCCGCAGTGGCGATCATCACGAAGCAAGGCCATGCCGACGACGCGGCGGCGCTCAGCCTCTCGACAGCTCCCTCACAGCCACGGAACCAGGCCAACAGCCTGAGGGCCGCGAAGGCCTGTGAGGCCAAGTCTGACGCGGAGGGCGAGGTTGCGAACCTCGAGACCGCCGAGTTGAGTGGACCCGTCACGTCGACCTTCGAACTCACCGTGGCCCTCAAGCTCTACAAGCTCGGACGCAATTACGAGATGATGGAGCACCTGGCGCAGGCGCAGAGGCTGTCCCCGTTCGACGGCGACCCGGAGGTCACCGCCTCCATCGGCAAGCTCGTCGAGCGTATGCGCGCCGAGACGAGACTCCCCTAAAAGAGCGAGTAGATGAAGGGTGCCACGCCAGTTCCGCCGAGGACGGCGAGCACGGCGACCAGGAGAAGGACCACGATCACGGGGGTCAGCCACCACTTCTTGTTGTTGAGCGCGAAGCTGACGAATTCCGCCAGGGGGCCCTTCTGTTTCCCGGCGGCTTCCTTGCTGAAGGCGTTGTCCTTGGTCTCTGGCATGTTTAGTTCTGCTTGAAGTAGCTTTGGGGCGACTTGGTCGTGTTCCTCGGGATCCAATACGATTTCTTCGAGGGGTCGAACTTTCGCGAGAGGGGGTCCCTGCCCAGGGCGCGCATCACGAGACCAATGGGGGTCAGCGCCAGGAAATAGACAATCGCCAAGGCGATGTGCGACACCACGAGGCCGATCGGGTAGGTGGCATAGCTTAGGCCCACGAACGCGACCTTGAGGGGCTTCCGGCTCACGAGACCGGTGAGCGGCAGGAGGAGGGCGACGGTCCACAGGATCCCCGCAGCGCGCGGCCGGCCGTGGTGCCAGTCCGCGAAACCGACTGAGCCCACGAAGACCGCCCAAGCCAGGGCAAAGACAACAAGCTGCTTGCCGGGTGGGTTCTTGGAGATGCGGATCAGCGACATGAGGGCCCCCTAATCGAGGCTGAATTTCCCGAGGTGGGCCGTCCGGTCCGGGGAGGACCCCGCCGGTTGCTCCTCCTTGAGGAGCACGTAGTCATCGATCACGAGGACATCGATGTCGGTCGCCATGAAGCAGGTGTAGGCGTCCGCGGGGGTGCAGACGAGCGGCTCGCCCCGGACGTTGAAGCTCGTGTTGATCATGACCGGGCATCCCGTCGCGGCGTCAAACGCCTCGAGAAGCTCCGTAAGACGTGGGTTCCGCTCGCGGTCGACCGTCTGGATCCTGGCCGAGCCATCGACATGGGTGACCGCGGGAATCGAGGAGCGGATCTCGTTGATCCGGTTGAGCCCCGAGGCGGAGCCTTGGGCCTCCTTGGTGAGCCTTTCGCCGTTCACCTGGGCAACCAGGAGCATGTACGGGCTGTCGGCCCCCTCCTCCAGGTCGAAGTAGTCGCGGACACGGTCCCGCAGGACAATAGGGGCGAACGGCCTGAAGGACTCCCTGAACTTTATCTTCAGGTTCATGACGCTCTGCATCCTTGGGTCGCGGGCATCCCCGAGGATGCTGCGGCTGCCGAGCGCCCTCGGGCCAAACTCCATGCGCCCCTGCATCCAGCCGATGACCTTTCCCTCGGCCGCGAAAGCCGCCACGGCCTTGCAGAGGCCCTCACCGCCCGGGTGGTGCCGGTACACGGCCTTCTTTTCCCGAAGGAAGTCCTCGGTCTCGCGTGGCGAATAGGAGGGTCCCAGGAGGGATCCCTGCTGTGCGTCCGGTTGCTCCACCTGGCGCGGGTTCTCGAGCAGCTGGTGCCAGGTGAAGAGCGCGGCGCCGAGCGCCCCTCCCGCGTCGCCAGAGGCCGGCTGGATCCACAGGTTCTCGAAGGGGGATTCCCGGAGCAGCCTGCCGTTGCCGACGCAGTTAAGCGCGACACCACCCGCGAGGCACAGGTTCTTAGAGCCCGTAAGGGCATGGGCATGCCTGGCCATCCGCAGCATCACCTCCTCGGTGACCTTCTGTATCGACGCAGCGAGGTCGCATTCCCTCTGGGTGATCAGGGACTCGGCCTTTCTCGGCGGCCCACCGAATAGCCCATCGAAGGCCCTGGACGTCATCGTGAGGCCACCGCAGTAGTCGAAATAGGACATATCCAGGCGGAATGAGCCGTCCTCGCGAAGGTCCATCAGCTTGCCCGTGATCGCGTCCGCGTACCTCGGCTCGCCGAATGGGGCCAGGCCCATCAGCTTGTACTCGCCGCTGTTGACCCTGAACCCGCAGAAATAAGTGAAAGCCGAGTAGAGGAGGCCAATCGAGTGAGGGAAGTGCATCTCGTGGCTGAGCGTGATCTCGTTGCCTTGGCCGCGGCCGATGCTCGCGGTCGCCCATTCGCCGACGCCGTCCATCGTCAGCACCGCAGCCTCCTCGAACGGGGAGGGAAAGAAGGCGCTGGCGGCGTGCGCCTCGTGGTGCTCCACGTAGACGTACCGGCCCTTGTAGAGGCCCCTAAGCCCCTTTCCCATCTCGCTCGAGAGCCGCAGCTTCTCGTGGATCCAGATCGGCATCGCCATGCAGAAGGTCCTGAATCCCCTGGGCGCGACGGCCATGTGGGTCTCCAGCAGGCGCTCGAACTTGAGGAACGGCTTCTCGTAGAAGACCACGTGGTCGAGGTCGCCGGGGCCGATGCCGGCCTCCCTCAGGCAGTAGTCGACGGCGTTCGCCGGGAAGCTGCTGTCGTGCTTGATCCTCGTGAAGCGCTCCTCCTGCGCCGCGGCGACGACCCGGCCATCCACCACCAGGGCGGCGGCGGAGTCATGGTAGTAGCCGGAGATGCCTAGTATCGCCTTCATGGGTTGGCCGGGTAAGCCAGATTGGACGCCCCGGCCGGGGTATCCAGATTCTTCCAAAGAAAAAGGCCCGGATGCCGAAGCATCCGGGCCTACTCACTGCTCCCTAAACACCCCCGGGTTCTACAGGCCCGGGGATAAGGTTTAGAAGTTCCAATGGATCGCGGCGGAGTAGCCGCGGCCATCCTTGTACTCGTCGGCCAGCACCGAGCCGGCGCCGACGTTCTTGTAGTACTGGTGGTACGTCTCGTCGGTGAGGTTCGTGGCCGCCAGGATGAGCGAGATGTTCTTCGTGATGTTGATCGCGCCGTTCAGGTTGATCCTGCCGTAGGGGGCAGTCCAAACCGAGCTCGAGCCGTTGAACGAGCTCGAGACGTAGTCGTCGCGCCAGGCGTACGTCGCGCGGATGGAGAACCACTTGTTCTCGTAGAACGGGCTGATGTTCAGCTGGTTCTTGGACGAGAAGGGCAGGGGGCCGCTCGCGCTGGACGTGTGCATGATGGTGTAGTTGGCCTGGATGCCGAAGCCGAGGGCCAGTGCCTGCTGGTAGGACGCCGTGGCACCCTCCGAGGTCGCCGCGCCGCCGTTGGAGGGGCGGGTGATCTCGTAGGTCTCCGTGGGGTGACCCGTGAGGGAGTAGTCCGTCCACTGCTCGGGCGAGGTCGCGTTGACGATGTAGTTCGTGATGTCCTTGTAGAAGAAGTTCACGGCGAAGTACGAGTTGCGCGCGAAGTAGTTCTCGTAGGCGAGGTCGAGGTTGGTCGACTGGTCGGCCTTCAGGTTCGCGTTGCCACCAACACCGGCGAGCGTCGAGTCGTAGAGCTCAACCCAGTCAGCCTCGGCCGCCGTGTTCGGGCGGGCAATGACCTCGGACACCCCGAAGCGCAGGATCTGGTCCTTGGCTAGGTCGTAGCTCAGGTTGACCGCGGGCAGGAAGTTGTCGTAGGTGCTCTGCGTCGACTGGAGGGTCGGCGTGGGCGTGCTCAGGTTGTAGCTGGCGCTCGTCGTCGTCGTCTCGACCGCGCGGGCACCGAAGTTGCCGCTCAGCGGGCCATCGGTGAACGATGACTCGGCGTAGGCGGCCGTGATGCGCTCGTCGATCGTGAAGGTCGGCGTGGAGGTGAAGACCGCACCGTCCTGCGTGGGCTTGCCGTCGAAGTACTGCAGGAGCGTCTGGCCGTTGCCCTCGGGCAGGCTGCCAATGAAGTTGGCGACCGAGCCGTAGGAGTTCGTCAGGACGTGCTGTGACATCGAGCTCGTGATGTCCGGGAGGCCGGACAGGTAGTTGCCGGGGGCGGAGGAGACGCCGATGGCGGACAGCGGGGTCGGGACCTCGTCGGCACCGGGGACGCTGGCGACGAGACCGGTCTCACCGGCCTTGTGGTCGCTGATGCGCATGCCGGCCTGGAGGTTCTTCAGGGCGCCCTTCAGGGGGACCGTGACGTCCATCTGGATCCACTTCTCGTCGTCAACCTCGGGGTTGCTCGCGATGTTGCCGTAGTCGAAGCTGGGCTCGCCGGCCGCGCTGAAGTCAGCGCCGCTGTTGAGATTCGTGGCGTTCGCGTCGGCGCCGGGGACGCCGGTGACCTGGAACGAGGAGGAGTTCTTGCCCTCGGAGATGTTCGCGTTGGCGAAGACGAAGTACTCGCCGAAGAACTGGTGCTGCGTGCCGCCGGTGGCGCGTGTGCCGCCCGCGTTCACCGTCAGGTCGAAGTCTTCACCCTTGTAGGTGGTCTTCATGTTGTAGTCCTGGGTGATGATCTGGGCAGCGCGGTTGAACGCGTCGATGACGAGCGGGGCGCTGTTGATCGTGTAGCTGTTCAGGACGCCGTTCGTGACCGTTGCGTTCGTGATGTTCGGCAGGCCGGACCAGTTGTCGCCCGGGTAGATGTAGTACGAGAAGTTAACGTTGTTCATCGTCTGCTTCACGTAGAGGCCGGTGAACTCGATCGTCAGGCGGTCCGTCGGGGCGAGCTCGAGGGCAACGTTGCCGCCCTCGTGGTGGCGCAGCTGCAGGAACTCGGCCGTGTTGACGACCTCAGCGGTGACCCAGGGACCAGCGGGCTGGCCGGTTACGGGGCCGCCGACGCCGAGGTTCGTGTTGTTCTGCTCGGACAGGGACTCAACGCCGTCACGGCGCAGGTAATCGCGGTTGTCCTCGCCACCGATCATGATGCCGATCGTCTTGGCGTCGTTGTGCCAGCTGAACATCGCGGAGAGGCTGCCCTCGTTCTTCTTGTTCCTGTCATTGTAGTCGTCCGTGACGGTGCCGGTGAAGACCATGGACTTCATCGCGAGCGGATCGCGGGTGTCGACCATGACCGTGGCTCCGAGCGAACCCTCGAGGAGCTTCGGCTCCCAGGTCTTGTAGACCTCGGCCTGGCTGACCAGGTCGGGGCTTAGGAGGAGGTAGTTGAACTGGCGGCTCTGGTTGTCCAGGACGTACCAGTCGGCCGACGAGACGGGCTCGCCGTTCAGGAGCACGCGGTTGAGATTCGGGTCCGTGCCCTCGATGCTGACGCGCTCGCCCTCACCGAAGAGGTAGTCGACCGTGACGCCGGGAAGGTGGGAGAGGGACTCTGCAAGGTTCGTGTCCGGGAACTTGCCCACGTCCTCTGCGGTGATGATCTCAACGTTGTCGTCGGAGGAGCGCTTGGCGGCCAGCGATGACTCGAGGCTGCTCGCGTATCCGTTGACGACGAAGGCGCCGAGCTCAACGGGCTGGTCGGGCGCGCCTGGGGCGGCCGTGGCAGCAGTCGTTGTGGTCGTTGTCGTGGTTGTCGATGTAGCCGCGGTCTGTGCGAACGCGGAGCCCGTTATACCAAGGGCGAGGATCGAACACGCGGCGGTTTTGCGCAGCGTGCTCAGGAGACCGGAATGGTCGCGAGGGTCAGGTATCATGGTGATTTTGGTTCTAACTTGTTGGACACAAAACAGGGCCTAGACAGGCCGCCTGGTTGGCGGTCTGAAATTTATTGAGGTGCTTTCCTGGCGTGCCTTGTTCGGGGACTGAAATGGTTCCCCGCGGCAGACGCCCTAACTCTGGCGGGATGAGGTCAGTCGGTAGTTCCGCTGGCGCAGCGGCGAGCTCCCCCGGCGGCGCCGATGCGGGAGCCGGCCCGTAAGGGGGCCGTGTCCTCAGCATGCTGGCGCGCTGGAAAAATTAGGTTCAAGTTTGGAGAGCCAGACATCGCCGGGGTGAACGGATGTGGCGGTTTGTTTTTAGCGCGCCCATGATAACGCTGGCGTGGCCGTTAAAAAATGGCATAAATGACGATGTTTTTAACAAAAATGTCAGAAACCGCCAACGTTCGTATCCTTTCGCTCGAGAAACTCGCGCTGCTTCTTCCCTCTCCGCTGCGTCCGCTGCACGGAAAGCGCGCGGCCCCGCTCGCGCTTCCCGACAACATCATATGCTTCTGCAGGCGAAGTGCGACTGATCTGAACCGCCCGCAGCGCGGACGCGCGCTGCACCACAGGTTCGTTCTCATCCTCGCACTCGAGACCGCCGTGACGGTCGCGGTGGACGACCGCGCGATCCGGCTCAACCCCGACGAGGGCCTCCTGGTCATGCCGTTTCAGTTCCACGACTACATCCAGCCGGAGCAGGAGGACCTCCGCTGGATCTTTATCACTTTTGACATGATCGATGCGGCGCCGCTCCAGGCGCTGCGCTTCCGGCCGTTCGTCCTCGCGCACGCGGTGCGCCAGACGTGCGCTGAGCTTGTCGAGGCTTACCTCACCCGCGGCGAGGGAGACCTTACAAGCCTGCTCCTATCGGTGCTGCTGCAGCGGATACGGCAGGCCGAGCCGATCCTCAGGCGCCACCACAAGCCGCCGACGGCGCCGGGGCTCATCATGCAGGTGAACCAGATTGCCCAGAGCAATG
>Ga0302319_10004476_pt1 | contig 28681 bp, 22 predicted proteins | sample Bog_T0_2_FD_203319 | JGI IMG/M metagenome (GOLD analysis project Ga0302319, IMG submission 203319) | Peat permafrost microbial communities from Stordalen Mire near Abisko, Sweden - Bog_T0_2 | ecosystem: Environmental > Terrestrial > Soil > Wetlands > Peat | place: Sweden: Abisko, Stordalen Mire... | reverse complement strand
CAGGCCCGGTCATTCCTACGTCATGAGCGACGATTGCCGCCGTCGCCGGAGCATCTCCCGTCACCATGACCGTGGCCACACCGAGTGTATGTAACTCCGAAATAAGAGAACTCGAATCCGATCGCGGCGGGTCGCTGAGGGCGATCATTCCAATAAGCTGTAGGGAAGCCGTGGGCCCCCCTGCGACTGCCAGAACCCTGAAGCCTTGCTTCTCCAGTTCGTCAACGACCGCGGCCGCGGCGGGTGACGGAGCCGTGAGGGCGACGACCGCAGCATAGGCGCCCTTGACGATGCGCTCTGCAGCCCCCTTTGCATCTGTTGCGGTTGCCTCCGATGTCTTCTTGGCTGGGTCGAACGGCACAAACGTCGCCAGCTTTGGTAGATCCTGCGCGGGCTTCTTCGAGGCGGCAGAACGAATCGCCGCATCGACAGGGTCCTGACCGCCCTCGGAACTTGCCAGGGCTGCCATGCCGAGAACGTGCGCTTCGTCAAATCCGGGCAATGGGCGAACGCTGGTTACTGAAAGCGCATTGAGGGTTAGAGTTCCGGTTTTATCCGAGCATAGAACATCGATCGAAGCTGCCTCGTCCACGGCAGAGAGACGTGTCGGCAGCACGCCCTGCTTTGCCAGCGCACGAGCTCCGAGCGCGGCGGCGAGGGTGAATGTTGCGGGCAACGCCACCGGGATGGCGGCAAGCACCGAAGTGAGCAACAAGGGAACCATCTCACTCCACGGCATCGCACAGAAATAGGCGTATGCGCCCATGGCAAGAATCAAGGATCCGTTGAAGATGGCGAGGTTGCGCACGATCTTGAGCACAGCCTTCTGCTGCGTACTAACAACATGCGCGGTGCGCACGAGTTCTGCCGTGCGTCCAAATTTGGTGCGAGCTCCCGTGGCCGTTACTACGGCCGTTGCTTCGCCACGCCGGACGAGAGCCCCGGCATAGGTGTCCACACCCGCACCGGCTTCAATGGGCAGAGATTCGCCTGTGAGCATCGACTGATCGAGTTCAACCGATCCACCAGTCAGATGCACGTCGGCAGCGACAACGCCGCCAAGAGAAAGCTTTACCAAGTCGCCGCATACCAGTTCCGCGGCTGGTACAGTCTTCCAGTCGCCATCGCGCTGAACAGAGGCGTTGAGTGCGAGACGCGACTTCAGGGCCGCTAAGGTAGCCTGGGCTCGACCCTCCTGAAAGTAGGCAAGCGCTGCATTGAAGATCAACAGGGCCGCAATGACCGCGGCCTCGTAGTACTTATGCAGCACCAGCTCAAGCACAATGGAAGCTTCGAGCAACCACGGAACCGGCGCCCAGAACTTGGCTATTGCATTGCGAAGCGGATGAGCGGACGTATCTGGCATTGCATTGGGGCCGTCCTTTGCAAGACGCGCACGGGCCTCATCGCTCGTGAGCCCCTTCGAAGGGATGTCCTCGGCCGGCTTTGTCGGCTCACTGGGTGGTGCGGGGGCGACAACAGTCGTTGCACTCATAATTGGCCATCTGTATTCCTGTTTTCGCTATCACCATTCCGAAGTGCGCCCGGAGCCTTATTCTCCTCGAATCACAAAGACAGTGGCTGTGCTCTTTAGGGCATGGCGTGTTCCGGAACATGCGGTTATTGATATGCCAGTCCCCGCTGCGGGGCGCACGAACTGTTACACGATCATTTCATTTGGGCACGTGCAGACGTTCCGGGCGGACAGAGAGGGAGGGCAGCACCTTATGAACTGCCGGCGAACCACCCGGAACAGATTTCCACCAGTCATCTGGACCATTCACATGGCCGTTTTTACTTCTTGCTTCCGCTTACGTGCCCGCGCCCGTCCCGAACTTCATTTCCTTTGAAGTGGTCCATTTTGTCGAGGTGTTTTGACGACTCGGGTTTATCACCGCGCTGCGGCTTTGGGCCGGTATAGCCGTGTTCAGGATGAAGACGATTGTTTACGTGACCGCGGAAGTTGTCCGGGCCATGAAACCACTGCCCAGCGCCGATGAAAACGCCACCAGTAAACCATTCCGGGCCGTAGTAGCCATAGGGAGCGCAATCATATGGAGCGACGTCATAGTAGCCGTAGGGACAATCAGGTGCAGCTCCAATTGTCACTGCAACTTGAGCCGCCGCTTTTGGAGCGGCTGCCATCATCAAACATCCAGCTACAGTCGTTAGTAGAACAAGCTTAAATCCAGTCATAATCTTTCCTCGCCATTCTGGGGCCTTCAGCGAAGTCCCTCGTCTATCCAACGTAGTGACCCGGACCGTCATCGTCTGAGCAAAATCGACCACATTTGATTTGAGCAAAATGCGGTCAACTTAGAAATCGGATGTGATCAAGGTGCTCTTGTCTGTTGAGGGTTATGTCATTGGAGCAGGCGCTTAGAAAAATGGGGTCGCTCTCCAGCGAACCCCGCTCTGGAGGCATTTTGGAAGGGCAAAGCTGAGAAGGCAGGGATTGTGCGGAGGATTTGCAGAACTGCGGCAAGGTGGTTACTTCGCGGGTGTGATTGAAGATGCCTCTTTTGCGGAAGACTACAGCAGCATCGGCTCCACATATTGTTCAGTTTTGCTCACAATCGCAATCCTTTCTAAAAACTGCCTGATGAGGTGTTCGGTTTCTTAAGAGACGATGAACTGGTGAAGTCCTGCATTCGCTTCGTTCTGAAAGCAGGCCCGTTGCTAGGTTGCCGCCGGCAATGCTGTTCGTTTATTCCTTGGCACCGGCGTGTCTTCTGGCAATGTGCAAGAATGCACATTCATCCCAGTCTATCTGGAGTAGGGTCAGGCGATGATGAATTGCTCAGTACGCCGCATTCTTAACCTCGGATCGATTATGTGGAATATCTGCGCTTTCTCCGTTGGGTACTTCGTATTCACTACTGCCTTCCGCTCGTTTGCAACTGAACAGGAAGGATCGGAGACGGGTTCTCCTATTCGCGCTGTCGGTCCGCCCAGGGAGACATTGGCTGGCATCGGCGCCGCCCTGTTCCTTCTGTCGTTCGTTACAACCGAAGCATTGGCGACGGTTCGGGCGCTTGTCCACTGACACTTATCCGGAGTGTTGCCTCCGAGCCCATCTGCGCTCGCATGTTCGCAGTCAGGAGCCTGTAATGGCTGTATCTAACATCTCCTTGAATTCGCGACCGAGCGCTTTGGTCCAGCGCGGAGTTTGGCCTCCGGCATCCCAGAAACAGTCAGCAAACCGCTTGCAGCTTATGCCCAGCAGGCCGCTTCCGCTCCGCGTTGCGGTAGTTGGAAACCACCTACCCAGACAGTGTGGAATTGCAACCTTTACAACCGACTTGTGCGACGCGATGGCCGCCGAGTACGGGGCAGGTGGTACCTCGGTCATCGCCATCAACGATCTGCAATCGCCGCACACTTACCCTGCGCGGGTGCGATTCCAGATTGAAGAAGGCGACATCTCTTCCTATCGAGCAGCCGCAGACTTTCTAAACGCTGGTCATGTGGATCTGGCGAATTTGCAGCACGAGTATGGGATCTTTGGGGGGAATGCCGGCAGCCATGTTCTTGAGTTGCTGCGGCACTTGACAATGCCAGTGGTCACGACTCTGCATACTGTTCTTTGTCAGCCAGATATCCACCAAAAATTCGTTATGCAAGAGATCGCCGCACGCTCCTCGCGGCTTGTTGTCATGAGCGAGTACTCTTCTCGAGTTCTACAGAATGTATTTGGAGTTCCAGGCGAAAAAATCGACCTGATTCCCCATGGAATCCCCGATCTGGCCTTCGTGGAGCCGGATGTCTACAAAGGTCCACTCTCCCTCGGAGGAAAGTCTGTCTTGCTTACATTCGGCTTGCTATCTCCCAACAAGGGATTCGAGAGCGTGATTCAATCCCTGCCGCGCATCTTGTCGCGCCACAGTAACGTCGTCTACGTGATCGCAGGCGCGACTCACCCGCACGTCCGGGCACGAGAAGGGGATCGATACCGGGAGCAGTTGCAGGCCCTGGCCAGGGAACTTGGAGTGGAGCGAGAGGTGGTCTTCCACAACCGGTTCTTCAGTCCCAGGGAGATGGCTGCGCAGGTGGGCTCGGCCGACATTTACATCACGCCTTACTGTCACGAGGCACAGGCTGTATCCGGGACACTGGCGTATGCCATGGGCGCAGGCAAGGCGATCGTCTCGACGCCCTACTGGCATGCCGCAGAACTTCTCGATGATGGACGCGGAGCGCTGATCCCCTTCAAGAATCCAGATGCAATCGCAGCTAAGGTGCTTGAACTTCTGGACAACGATGGAGAACGCCAGGCTATGCGCAAACGCGCTTACCTTTACGCTCGCAGGATGGTCTGGAGCCGCGCAGCGCAATCTTATATGCGCTCCTTCATGCAAGCCGGCGCAAATCACGTGCATCCTGCTCAAATGGGTCTTTCCATCCAAACTGGCGAGCGGAGCGCTGCGAGCCCACACCCACGTGCCTACGCGGAGGTTTAGGCCATCCGCTTTTCGATAACATCGCCGCGAGAAGACACGTTTATCCGAGTCAAATCGGCGGCATGACCATGGGGTAGCTGCCCCAGATCATAGGAGATCAGAAATGCTCATACTCATCATTGTGCTTGTATTGGTTTTCGGCTTGGGCGGAGGATACTACGGCTACGGTCGGTGGGGTACGGGCGGAGGCGCAGGCATTGGGCTCGGCACGATACTGGTGATCTTGCTGGTCTGCTATTTGCTGGGACTCTTCCGCTAGATAGGTCTGTAACAGTTTCGACCGAAAGAGCTAACTCGGAGCGCGTGGTAACCTGGTGGCCGGCCCAGCTTCCGATCGGTCAAACTGCAAAGGCCCGATCGGGCTATCGTGTGCAGATGGTACACTCGATGCGCATAGAGGAGTGCCACTTTCAGTTTTCTCTACAACAGACTGCCAGTAGGCCCTTCGAAAAAGGAGCCTGCCATGATGGACCGTTCGCGCCGCGACTTCCTCAAGATATCTGGCGAGGCTGCCGGGCTTTGCCTGGTCGGCCCTTCTGCCGTCGCTCATGCTTTGTTGGGTAATGATCCCCAGTATCCTTCGGGCAAACTCGAACCCTTCCCGCTCGCTTCTGTCCGGCTTGGCTCCGGCATCTTCCAGCAGCAGGAGGAGGTCAACGCACGCTACCTCGACTCGCTTACGGTCGACCGGCTGCTCCATTCTTTCCGCGTCACGGCGGCCATTTCTTCCAGTGTGACGCCGTACAAAGGCTGGGAGGATCCCACCTGCGAACTGCGCGGACATTTCGCCGGTGGGCATTTCCTGTCCGCAGTTGCGCTGGCCTCGGCCGGTTCGAGAAACACTGTCCTAAAGGCCCGTGGCGATGAACTTGTGTCCGGTCTCGGCACGTGCCAGAAGAAAATCGGAACCCAATACCTGAGCGCGTATCCAAGCAGTCTCTTCGAACAACTGGCGCAGGGAAAGCCGGTGTGGGCACCCTTTTACACCTACCACAAAATCATGGCCGGCCTCCTCGACATGCACCAGCTCACCGGCAACACCGACGCCCTGCAAATTGCCGAAGGCATGGCTCAGTGGGCACAGGAATTCTTCGTCGGTATCAGTGCGGACCAGCACCAGCGCATTTTGCGCACCGAGTACGGAGGTATGAACGAGGTGCTGGTAAACCTGGCCGCGGTGACCGGGAAGGAGCGCTACCTCGACGCCGCTCACGCCTTCGAACAGCCGGGATTTCTTGATCCGCTTGCCGGCCGCCGCGACGAATTGCAGGGTCTGCACGCAAACACTCATGTGCCCAAGATTATCGGTGCGGCACGCATGTATGAAGTAACCGGCGATCGCCGTTACCGTGAGATAGCCGAGTACTTCCTCGCCGAGGTTCTCACCGCGCGCAACTACGTTATCGGCAACACAAGCCAGGATGAACACTGGAAATCGCCCGCCGGACATCTTGAGGGAACGCTCGTCTGGGTAAACGCCGAGTGCTGCGTTGCCTATAACCTGATGAAGCTTGAGCGCCTCGTCTTTGGCTGGACAGCCGACGCGCGCTGGATGGACGCATACGAGCGCGCTCTCTTTAATTGCAGGCTCGGCACACAAAATGCGCTGGGTCTCAAGCAGTATTTCTTCCCGCTTGCCGCCGGCTACTGGCGCGCGTACAACTCGCCGGAGGAATCGTTCTGGTGCTGTACAGGCACGGGCGCCGAAGAATTCGCCAAGTTTGCGGACACGATTTATTTCCGCCGAGGCAGCGACATCTATGTCAACCAGTTCATCGCATCCACTCTCGATTGGAAAGACGAAGGCATCGTCCTCGAGCAGGTCACGCAGTTCCCGCGCGAACAGGGTACCATCCTCAAAATCAAATCCTCACGCCCGGCTCTGCGCACCATCCATGTTCGTATTCCCGGTTGGACGACCGAAAACGCAAAGGTGATGATCAACGGCCGCCCGCTCGACGCAATGGCCGATCCGGGATCGTACCTGGCCATTCGAAGAATCTGGGCAGACGGTGACACCATCGTCCTCAGCCTTCCGATGGAGCTGCGCCAGGAGCCGCTGCCGGGCGATGACTCCATCGCCGCCGCGCTGTACGGTCCTCTCGTCCTCGCCGCCGATCTTGGCGCGGGCCCGTCTGAAGAATCATTCCGCATCATTCACAGTGGCGACACGGTGCCCAAGAACCTGCCCGCCGCATCCCCGTTGCCGAAGGTCGCGGCCGCACCGGACGCAATCACTAAGCAATGGATTCAGGTCGAGTCCCCGGCGGAGCTACGCTTCACGGTGGCCGGCGAAAACGCGAAATACCAAGGGATGCCTATGTATCTGATTGGCGATCAACGCTACTCCGTCTACTGGCAAATGGGGAGCCCAGACAAGAAGAGCTAGTATCCAGAGTTAATCTTAATAACAAAAACCTGCTGTCATCCAGATCATCATTACCCGCATCGGCGCGTTACGTCTTTAATGAACTCATTGTCCGATCCACAAATGCCCCGCGCCCCATCCATTCCCTTCTTTTCTGGCGAATGGGTGGGAGACCGCAAAGCTCAACCACCCCGTTTATTGGGAGCGGAGTTTGGCGAGCTTCTTGCGCCAAACGCAGTCAAAGGACCTGCGTCTCCACCAGCCTGAATGCAGAGAATATTTGAAGAAATGGACCGATTACAGGGGGCGACGTGCTAGTCTGACGCTGACTTTTGTAAGACATCAGGTTCCTCGGAGTGTCCTATGCGGAGCAATCATTTCGCCTTTGCAATGTTGGGATGTTTAGTCTTCTCAACAGTGGGTTCAGCCTCAGGGCCCGCGGACCGGGTCGCCACCGATCCGAAGAGTGTCGTGTCGGCGGCCGGGCCAGGCACTGGGCCCGTGGATGTCAAGCAATTGCTGGGTACGGTGCGGCTGGCTGGCGCGTCCTGGTCGCTCGATGGGCAGCGGATTGCGTATATCAGCAATGCTTCGGGGCGACTGAACCTGTGGGTAATGCAGGCGGATGGGTCGGGTGCGCGGCAGTTGTTGTCCTCGAACGATCGCCAGGCCGAGCCTGTGTGGTCGGTGGATGGCACACAAGTCGTATACACCCAGGATACCGGAGGCGACGAGATGTATGACCTGTACGCTTTGGCGGCGGACGGCGGCGCACCGAAAGACCTGACTCAAACGCCGCAGGTTAGCGAGACGTCGCCCTTGTTCTCGCGGGATGGCGTCTGGCTGGCGTTCAGTAGCAAGGCCAAAACTTCACCTTGGAGAGATGTCGCGGTTATGGAATGGAAGACGGGAGCTATCCGGCAGTTGACCCACGAAGCAGACCCGAAGGCGACCTGGTCGATCGCAGCGTGGAGCCCTGACGGACGCTATATTTATGCGACGCGCACGGTCGAGCGGGAGGACAGCGATGTCTATCGCCTTGAAGTGAAGAGCGGTGTAGCGGAGAAGCTGACCTCGCATGAAGGCAACGTTCTCATTACCGTAAGCGACATCTCGCCGGATGGGAAGACGCTGCTTGTTACGTCAAACGAGAAGGGCGGGTACTCCAATGTGGCGCTGATGGATGTTGCCGCAAAGACGATGCGTTGGGTTACCGACACGCAGTGGGAGGCGGAAAGCGGCAAATTCTCACCCTACGGAGACAGGTTTATGTATACGCTTAACGCGGATGGGCGCACAACGATTGAATTTGTGGATACGAAAACGTCTCATGCGAGCGACTACTCTGTGCCGGCCGGCCTGAACACCGATGCCGTCAGCCCGACAGGGTTCCGCAACGACGGCAGCTATCTGTTTGCACATCAGGACTCGACGCACGCGGCAAATCTATATCTGTTGACTCCTGGCGGGACACTGAAACAGATCACGCATCTTGAGAGTTCAACGCAAGCCAACGTCGTGGTTCCGGGTTCTCAATTGGTGACCTACAGGAGCTTTGACGGGCGGATGATCTCCGCGTATATGTGGGTGCCATTCGGGTTGAAGCGAGACGGTGCCGCCCCTGCAGTGGTGATGCCGCATGGCGGGCCAACGGGGCAGACGGTGGACAGCTTCAATGCGCGGGCCGTGCTGCTGGTATCGCGCGGATATGTGGTCATAGCTCCGAATGTCCGCGGGTCGACGGGATATGGCAAGGAATTCGAAAGAGCGAATTTCAAAGACCTTGGCGGCGGGGATCTAAAGGACGAGATCGCGGCTGTCGATTTCTTGAAGGCGACGGGGTATGTGGACCCGAAGAAGGTAGGGATCTTCGGCGGTTCGTATGGCGGGTTTATGACGTTAATGGCGATTGGAAAGACACCGGATGTGTGGGCGGCCGCGGTGGATGAGTACGGGATTCTGGACTGGTACACAATGCTCGCACATGAGGACGCCTCGCTGCAGGCCTATGAGAAAACTCTGCTGGGCGATCCCGTCCAGGACCGATCGGTGTACGAGGAGGCTTCGCCGATCAAATACATTCGCAAAGAGCGAGCACCTCTGCTGGTGCTGCAAGGGGATCGAGACATTCGTGTGCCGAAGGAGGAAGCGGTTCAACTCGTAGACATTCTGAAAAAGCAACGCAGCACCGTGGATGCCGTTTACTATCCAGAGGAAGGACACGGATTTATCAAGCGAGAGGATCAACTCGATGAGCTCACGCGCTCGGTGGCTTGGTTCGACCTGTATCTTAAGGGAACTCAATAGAACCGAATCGAAGGGGAATGAAGCATAAGCCACATACTCTTCAATGGGGCCTCTTCATGCGGCTGAAGAGACCTGCCGACGCAATTCCGGAGACGCAGGGATGAATCATACAACAGCAAGCTGGCAGCAGACCTATTCGTTATTCGGGCAGGGACTGTGCGTCTCTGCCCTGTTGGCTGCGCTGCCGATATTCACCTTGCTTTTTCTTCTTGGCGTGCTCAGAAAGGCGGCGTGGGTCGCCGGCATCGCTAGCCTGGCGGTGGCATTTGTGCTGGCAATTGCCGGCTATGGAATGCCTGCAAAAGCTGCCGTCAGCGCGGCGGCTTACGGAGGAGCATTCGGCTTATTCCCAATTTCGTGGATCATCTTCTGGGCGATTGCGCTCTTTCGGGTAACAGTGGAAACCGGCAAATTCGAGATCATTCGCGATTCAATCGGGCGCTTGACTGCCGACCCAAGATTGCAGGCTCTGCTTATCGCATTTGCTTTCGGCGCTTTTCTTGAAGGTGCCGCCGGGTTTGGCACTCCGGTAGCCATTGCGGCCACCATGCTCACAGGTCTTGGCTTCTCACCATTCAGCGCCTCCGCAATTTGCCTGCTCACAAACACCGCCCCAGTTGCATTTGGTTCCATCGGGATTCCGGTCATCACCCTCGCGGGAACCACGGGATTGCCGGTTGAAAAGTTAAGCCGCGCGGTCGGTCTCATGTGTTCTCCTGTAGCGCTCATCATTCCGGTCTATTTGATTGTTGCCATGGGCGGCTTCGGCGCCATGTCAGGTGTCTGGCTGCCGGCCGTGGTGGCGGGCGCAGCATTCGCTGTTGTGCAGTTGCTCGTTTCCAGCTTCATGGGTCCGCAGCTTTCATCCATTCTTGCAGCCATTGCTTCCATGGCCGTTCTCATCCTGCTTCTGCGCCTTCGCAACCGGAGGGCGCACGGCGTTGAAAGGCTGGAGGCTGCTGCCTTTGTCGCGACCTCGGGAGCTGACTTGCGAATGGTCGGTTTGCAGGGTTCGCCGGCCTCCAGCGAGGCGCCTTCGATTGAGGTCATCTCTCATCCAGGTTCCGGACAGGTTTTTTACGCTTGGTCTCCTTACGCGTTGCTGCTGGCCAGCATGATGCTGTGGGGACTAGCTCCTGTTCAAAAACTGCTAAGCAAAGGAACACTCGTGTTTGCGTGGCCGGCGCTTCACGATGTTGTCCAGCGAATGCCCCCGGTGGCTTCCGCGCCATCTCCGTATCATGCCATCTACTCGCTTAACCTCCTTTCTGCATCGGGAACGGCTTGCATGGCTGCGACGCTGCTGGCAGCTATTTGTTTAAGAGTAAGTCTGGGCCACTTTGCAAAGATACTCATTCGAGTTACCCGGCAGATGGCTCTTCCCATCGCTACTGTTGCGCTGGTATTGGGAATTGGGTTCCTGATGAACTACTGTGGCGCCACAGCCACTCTGGGACTTGCCTTCGCTTCCACGGGTAGGCTCTTCCCGTTCTTCAGTCCGCTGCTGGGCCTGCTGGGTGTCTTTCTTACTGGATCGGACACCTCGTCGAACGCGCTCTTCGGCAACCTTCAGGTCGTCACGGCCACCCGGCTCTCGCTCGATCCCGTATTGATGGCGGGAGCAAACGCGGCAGGCGGTGTGATGGGAAAAATGATCAGTCTTCAAACGATTGCCGTGGCCGCCGCTGCCACTGGATTATCGGTTAAGGAGCAGTCGAGGCTTTTCCGGTTCACCCTTAGGCACAGCCTGTTTCTGGCCTTTGTCATCGGTTGCCTCGCGCTCTTCTATACATACGTATTGCACATCTAGAGGTCAAAGCGGCCAGCCTGGAATAAGCGCTGAAATATTCGGATATGCAATGGAAAGCTTTCTTGAATGGAGGGTACGATGAGCTCAGATGCTGCGACAAATCGGCCGGCTGCACAATTGGACAGTATTTGTCAGATCGCTTTAACCGTTCGCGACCTGGAGCGAGCCAGGGACTTCTACCGGAACAAACTCGGTATGAAGCTTCTGTTCGACGCCGGTACCATGGTTTTCTTCCAATGCGGCGATATACGGTTCATGATTGGAACGGCCGAGGAGCCGGTATCGATTGGCGGGACGATTGTGTACTTCAAGGTCGAGGATATTGGCCGAACCCACACTCAGTTGAAGGAGCAAGGCGTAGTGTTCCTGCAGGATCCGCATCTGGTGGGAAGGATGCCCAATCACGACCTGTGGTTGGCGTTAATGAAGGACCCCGACGACAACGTGCTCGGGATCATGAGTGAAGCCCCGCGCGCCTGAGCTGCAACTTCGAGATCGAGGTTGAGGCCACCAGGCTATTTCCGCCTATCCAGCGCCAGAACTGCGTAACTGGTGGCAGCATCGCTCATAAACTGGCCCACATTCGACTTGGGGTCTCGATTCTTGTTCAGCGACCACGCAGGCCATGCGCCCGTGGCCTTGTCCTGGTTGGCCAGCAGCCAATCGATGCCGCGTTTCACCGTGGTATCTTTCGCCTTATTCTCTTCGAGCACCAGCACGGCCAACCCGGTGGCGTAGCCGTCTGAACGGGTTTCAAGCGGGGTGTTGTCCACCCGTTCCCAGGTTCCCAGATCGGTAAGGCTCCAGCCGCCGTCCGCGTGTTGCTTGCTCTTCAAGTCGTCAAGCAGCTTGGCTGTCTGATCCGGCGTCAACAAGCCGGGGATGCGCACCGAGGCCCACAACGCGACAACCTTGTTCAGCATGGGCTGTGCATCGTAGTGGCTCTTCAAGTACTCGCGCAAGGCGGTCAAATTGGCGGCAATCTTCGGGTCGTCGCGGTAGCTGTCCGGAGCGGTGCCGACGGCCACGGCCATCAAAGCCGCGCCGTGGTACTCGCTTTCAGGCGATTCCCAGGGAGTGTAATGAAAGTTCTGCCACACCCAGGCCCCAGTCGTCGGCCCATCCTTTGATTGCAGCGCCCAGGCATTATCAAATGCCGTTCGCGTGGTCTCGCTCATGTGGCCCAGGTGCTCGTCGTAACTCGAAAGAATCAACGCGTTCATTACGGACTCAGCGTTGCGCGACTCGATCTCTTTGCCCGCGCCGTACTTGGCATCCAGGTAGAAGGGCTCAACTTCTTTCCATATGCGCACGCGTTTCTCAATGCTTTCGAGCATGGCCCGTTCTGCGCCTGCCGGAGCTGGTTCACCCAGTTCCTGGCGCAGAACCGGCCGCGCCAGCCCATAGGTCGCCTGCGTGTGGCAGGAGATGCAATAGGTTCCATGGTCTTTCTGCGTACGGTCCCACGCTTGCCACCACACCTCGCGGCTGTCTAGGTAGCGCTCGGCGGCCTGTCGATCCCAGCCTGGCACAGCGGTCGATTCCGTCTTGTCCGCCGCCAGAACTGAGCGACTTTCCATGCCCGCAATAGCCAGAACCAGCGAGCAGACGACTGCTCCGGAAAAAAGCAACCCGATCCAAAGCGGCTTGTTCGTCATTCGAGATGCCTCCGGGAAGCACGGGCGTGCGGATGAGCTGACAGCCGGGAGCACGAATTCCGGCTTTTCTTAGAAGCTTAACTGAGAAGTTTCCTTCTCGAAAGACCAATCGGTGATCCTTCCAGGCCAGAAGGGGCCGCGACGCGTTTATAGAATCGTCTCATGCGCGCCCACATTGGTATCGTCGCCTGCTCCGCTGAAGGCGCATCTCTTTGTTTTCGAACCATCTGCGCGGAAGGCACGCAGTTGCTCGGTCCCTACGCTCATCCTGAAGTCTCCATGCACTCACACTCGCTGTCCGAGTATTTGAAATGCCTTGACCGGGGCGACTGGCAGTGCGTCAGCAAGCTGATGCTCTCTTCGGCTCAAAAGCTGGCCAGAGCCGGCGCAGACTTTCTCATCTGCCCCGACAACACCATGCACCAGGCGTTTGCAACCATTGAACCGCAGTCGCCGCTCCCCTGGCTCCACATTGCCGAGGTCGTAGCCGCGGAGGCTGTCCAGCGCGGATTCCGACGCGTGGGGATCACCGGAACCCGTTGGCTCGTCGAAAGCGAAGTCTATCCGGAGAAGCTTGCTGCGCTGGGCATCGAATATGTGCGAACAGAGGTTGCGGAACGCGACGAGACGAACCGCATCATCATGGAAGAACTGGTCTATGGCGTCTTCAAGCCTTCGGCGGCCGCGGTATTTCAGCGGGTCATCGGGCGAATGAAAGCGGTGGGTTGCGACGCCGTCGTTCTCGGCTGCACCGAGATTCCGCTGATTATGAACAATGAGAATTCTTCGCTTCCGACACTCGATTCCACACGGCTGCTTGCCAGGGCCGCGCTGCGCCGGGCGGTCGGGAGCGCTGCCGCGTCACCGTAGGAGCAAGCCGACTCGCCCTGTCGAATTTCGCCTGCGATGAACGTTGCGCCGTCCAATCCTCAAATGCCGAAGTGACCCTGTGCCCTTGAATCCATCTACTGAGCAGTAAGCCAGTAGAGACTCGCCCGCCAGGAGCGCCGAAGTGCCCCTGCGTCAATCGAGCGCCGTGGATGGACCTGCGCCCTAGCGAGGCGGTCCGTGCCGAAAATCCAATGGGGAGTCCGCGCCGGCAAGCGAGCGCCAGTACAGGGAGTCCATCCATTCGCTTTTTCTTGCGAATGGGTGGGAGACCACAATTCTCAATCGGATTCTGTTCATAGGGAGAACTCAGGCCAGCAGGTTCCCCGGCGGTTAACACCAACCCTTGCGCAATCGACGCGCCATCGCGCTATGCTGAGTAGATGGTTCGCTTCACAGTGCTGGCTTCCGGATCAAAGGGCAACTGTACCGTGGTCACCGGGGGTCGCACGCGCATCCTGGTGGACGCCGGGCTGAGTTGCCGCGAGCTGTTCCGGCGAATGCGCCTGGCCGGGGAGGATCCGGAGACCCTTGACGCCATCGTCGTCACACACGAACACCAGGACCATATTAACGGGCTTGCCGTAACGGCGCGCAAGCTGGGAATTCCGGTTTATTTTACCCAGGGCACTCATCGCGCCTGGATGCGCTGGCTGACGCCTCGGCGGCAAATGACCTATGCCCAGTGGCTGGAGCAGTGCCGGAAGCAAGCTGCCGAGCGCCAGGCAGAAGCCCACGCGGCGCCCGACGAGGGTGAGTTGGACGAGAGCGATCTGATGGGCGGATCCGGCCGGCCCGAGGCCGAATCCGCTACGCTGGAAACGCCCCAGGTTACGTCGGCGGATCCCAGCACGGCCGTCGCCGGGCAGCCGCCTGACAGTTCGATTCCACCCAGGGATCCCACATGGCTGCCATCGGTCGAATATTTCCAGGCCGGGCAGCCCTTTGAGATTGGCGATATTGCTGTCAGCCCATTTACGATTCCGCACGATGCCGCCGATCCCGTGGGCTTTGTCTTCCGGGCAGAGGGCGTGCGGATGGCCGTAGCCACCGACCTCGGCTACATCTCTCCCAACGTCAAGGCGCAACTCAAGGGGGTTGACCTCCTGCTGCTCGAATCCAACCATGACCTGGAGATGCTGCGGGACGGTCCTTACCCATGGAGCGTGAAACAGCGGGTCCTTTCGCGGGTCGGCCACCTTTCGAACGAGGCCGCGGCGGAGTTTCTTGAGAACAGTTACGACGGTCAGGCAGCTTACATCATTCTGGCGCATCTATCTGAAAGCAATAATCTTCCTGAGCTGGCGCGGGTAACGGCAGAGCACGCGCTGAACGGCAAGGCGAGCCTGTTGGCTAACCGGTTGTTGCTCGCGGCGCAACATGAGGCCCTTTCTGCTATATATTTTTAAGGCAATTCAATTAGAATGAAGAAACACGGGTATCACTCTGTACCACGTAGGCTGGCATCGGAAGTGCCATGGCCACTTCGGCATGGCGCGGCTACACGGTTTGGGTTGCCTTTTTGAACCCTTAGGGCGGTTTGATCGTCCAATTGTTGTGGGGCATAATTGCCGATTGAGCCGCGCAACACAGTAACGGGCGGGTGTATTTCGTGCAAAGCGGGTCTTTACGTTTATGACAAGAACCAAGTGTTCGGACATTGTCGTAGGCGCCATCCTGGCAAGCTGGCGGTATGACATCTCGGGGATCTCCCCGGATATGCGTAAGGACTATGAGCATCATTTTGCCGAGTGCCCCCACTGCCGCGCCCGCCAGAAATTCCACCGCAGCCTGGATGTCACGCTCGCCGTGCTCACCTCGCTGGCTGTCTTCTTCTTCCTGTTCGCTTTGGCTGTCCTTCATCACATCAAGCCGCTGGAACATGTGGCTTTCAAGGTTTTCGGTCTGGATATCTCCGACATGTACCACATGTTTGTCTCGGCCGGCATTGCGGGGCTTTGTTTCTCGGTAATTGCCTTTGCGCTTGTTCTCATGGCCACGCCCGCGCCCTCATACCTGGGTGGTATCGCCGTCGAGCGCGCAAGGCTTCTTGAAGAGCGCCTGCCCGAAGCGATCAAGTCGCTAAGGCCAAGGTAAGCAGCCTCTGCCTGCCCGGCATCGACACATTTCCATCCAGGAATTAACATGGATCGGTTCCTCCATGACGCACCTGCTTTGGGCTGTGATCGTGGGAGTATGCACGAAAGGTGTCGAAGAATATGAAGCTGTTGACTCTTGCCGCAGTTCTCCTCGCGTCTCTATGCAACCTGACCTCGCAGGCACAAACGGCGAGCCCCGCAACAGAGCAAAAGAAAATCAACGACTGGTGGCATGCGACCTATCGTACTCGACCTCTCAATAGCCCCGACGCAACAAAACTCCCTCTCGTTTCGGTAAGCGGTAACCGGTTCGTCGATCCTGCCGGCAAAACGCTTGTCTTCCGTGGAGTCAACATCGCCGATCCCGACAAGATCGAAAGTCAGGGCCACTGGAGCAAGGACTTCTTCGTCAAGGTCAAGGACACCGGAGCCACAGTGGTTCGAATCCCGGTCCATCCGGTGGCTTGGCGCGGACGGGGGGCCGCGAATTACCTTGCTTTGCTTGACCAGGCTGTCCAATGGTCTACCGACCTCGGCATGTATGTCGACATCGACTGGCACTCGATTGGCAATCTCAAGCAAGCCCTGTTTCAGGACCCGATGTATGAAACAAGCCTGCCAGAGACCCTCAACTTCTGGCGCGTCATGGCCGCCCATTTCAACGGAGACCACACGGTTGCATTCTTCGAGTTATTCAATGAGCCAACCATCTTCCGAGGTCAACTCGGATCGATGACATGGGATGAATGGCGCGATATCAATGAGCAGATGATCTCTCTGATCCGCGCTTACGACAAAGAAACCATTCCGCTTGTCGCCGGCCTGGACTGGGCTTACGACCTTGCTCCGCTGCGCGACAGCCCCGTCCGAGCCCAGGGCATCGGATACGTTACCCACCCTTACCCAAACAAGAGGTCCCAGCCGTGGCCGGATAAATGGGAGGAGGACTTCGGCTTCGCTGCAAGCCGCTATCCGATGATTGCAACCGAGATTGGTTTCAGCGATCACTACGGTTCCAAGGCCGACAACGATGCATACGGCGCGGAGATTACAAAGTACCTCGACTCCAAAGGCATCGGTTGGACCGTCTGGTGCTTCGATCCGGAATGGGGTCCCACCATGATATCTTCATGGGACTCGTTCGAGCTTACGGGCGAAGGCAAGTTCTTCAGCGGAGAGATGAAGGCTAAGGGAACTGCTGCAGCGCCATTCCCGACGGTAAGCAAATAGGTTTCCCGACTAACCCGGCTTCGATGCAGAAAGCGGAAGGGCCTCCCGTCTACGGGAGGCCCTTCGTGGTCTCTAGCGACTTGCTCCGCCTGTACTCGCAGCTTTATTTACCGCCTGCGCGATTTGTTCAGGGTCTCCCAGATAATAATGGCCAATCGATTTCAGGTTCTCGTCGAGTTCCTGCACCAGCGGCACGCCGGTAGGAATGTTGAGATCGACAATCTCCTCATCCGGCACGTCCTGCAGATATTTCACGAGTGCCCGCAGGCTGTTCCCATGGGCGGTGATCAACACCTGCTTCCCCGACCGGATACTGGGAGCAATCGCCTCGTGCCAGCACGGCAGAAAGCGATCCACGGTGTCCTTAAGGCATTCGCTGAGGGGAAGCTGTTCCTTCGAGAGATTGTGATAGCGCCGGTCCTTGCCGGGATAACGCGAATCTGACCCTTCCAGCGCGGGCGGGCGGATGTCGTAACTACGGCGCCAGATTTTCACCTGGTCGGCCCCATACTTCGCTGCCGTCTCGGCTTTGTTCAGGCCCTGCAGCGCCCCATAATGCCGTTCGTTCAGCCGCCAGTCGCGCTCCACGGGAATCCACATCAGGTCCATCTCGTCCAGCGCGATCCACAAAGTGCGTATGGCGCGCTTGAGCACCGAAGTATATGCGAGGTCAAAAGAAAACCCTGCTTCCTTCATCATCACGCCCGCCTGCGTAGCCTCTTCCCGGCCCTTTTCCGATAGGTCAACATCCGTCCAACCGGTAAAAAGGTTCTCTTTATTCCAGATGCTCTCTCCGTGGCGAAGCAGAACGACTTTGTACATGTTCGATACTCTCTTTCCTGGATGCACGGTTTGTAGAAAAAAAATGGGTACGCGCGACGGCTGGGCGGAATCCGCCTTCCCTCGGTTGCACAGGGCACCCCACTTCATGAAATGCCCTGCTCCGATCGAGGTAACAGCCGGCTTTTAGTCGTTATAGTTCAACCCTTCCAGTCCAAGGAACACCGCACCAGAGCCCAACTCCTCTTCGATGCGCAGCAACTGGTTGTACTTGGCGATGCGGTCGGTGCGGCTAACTGAACCGGTCTTGATCTGCCCAACGCCTGTCGCCACAGCCAGATCGGCGATGAATGTATCCTCAGTCTCGCCAGAACGGTGCGAGATCACAGACGTATAGCCGTAGCGCCGGCCCAGATCAATCGCCTCCAGCGTCTCGGTGACTGTCCCGATCTGGTTTAGCTTGATGAGAATGGAGTTGGCCACGCCTTCTTCAATACCGCGTTGTAGCAGCTTGATATTGGTGCAGAAGATGTCATCTCCCACCAACTGAATCCGGCTGCCCAGTCTGTCGGTCAGTATCTTCCAGCCTTCCCAGTCGTCCTCTGCCAGTCCGTCTTCGAGGTTGACGATGGGGTACTGGCGAATCCAGTTCTCATAGAAGTCAACCATCTGTTCGCTGGACAATTCGCTCTTGTCGCCCTTCTTGAAAACATACTTCTTCTTTTCCTTGTCATAGAACTCACTTGACGCAGGATCGAGGGAAATGGCGATCTGCTCGCCTGGCTTGTAGCCGGCTGCCTCAATGGCTTCCAGAATCAGTTCAATGGCCTCGGCATTCGACTTGAGCGAAGGAGCAAAGCCGCCTTCGTCGCCAACGGCGGTGTTATATCCCTTCTTCTTGAGCACGCCCTTCAGTGTATGGAAGGTCTCCGCGGCCCAGCGCAGCGCATCGGAAAACCGTTCCGCGCCCACCGGCATGATCATGAATTCCTGAAAGTCCACGTTCGAATCGGCATGCGCGCCGCCGTTCAGCACGTTGAGCATGGGAGTGGGCAAAATGCTGGCGTTTACGCCGCCAAGATAGCGGTATAGAGGAATCTCAAGGGTCTGTGCCACCGCGCGCGCGGCGGCCATGGAGACGGCCAGAATCGCGTTGGCGCCCAGTTTGCTCTTGTTCGGCGTGCCGTCGAGGGCGATCATGGTCTGGTCGATGAGCCTTTGATTGGCGGCGTCCAGGCCTTCCAGTTCGGGCGCGATCACGGTTTCCACGTTCTCCACGGCCCGCAAAACGCCTTTGCCTCCAAAGTGTGTCTTGTCGCCATCGCGCAGTTCTACCGCTTCAAGTTCGCCCGTGGAGGCGCCCGAAGGCACAATGGCGCGGCCCAATGCGCCGCTTTCAAGAATTACGTCCGCTTCCACGGTCGGGTTGCCGCGCGAGTCAAGAACTTCGCGGGCACGAATGGCAACAATCTCAGTCATATCGCTCCTCATGATGCGGTGCAGCAGCCTGTCATTCAGTTTCGGACGGCGATCCACGGCAAGAGTTTCTCCGGCGGCGCTTTGAATGGTTTCCAAAAGCTCATGCACGTAGGGTTTGTCCTCTCCGTCCAACGCTCAACAATCTTGTTCCAACCTACGGATTCTAACAAACCATGCCGCTCCAAACTGTGTAATGGCGGTCACACTGCGGTTAAGTCTTTTGGAGCGCGAGCCTATGCCGCACGGGGGTACCTTCGCTGATTCGTGCCCTCAATGGCACCCAGGCTGCAAGCGTGGGTTCCCCCCGCATCGGTTCCACGCTAGCCTGAACATGGGTGGGTTTCCGCGTCAGGCATGTTTTTTTCACCCAGCGCGAAACTCACCGCTACAAGCGGGGTTTGAAGATGCAGGGATTCTGATGCCCGCACAAGGAGATTCGGATGAACCTTCGCCTATTGACGTGCGCGTTGTTTCTCACTACCTCTGCCGCCTTGGGTGCGCAGCAGGCGAGCCAGTCCAACCCCTATGAGGGAACTTCGAATCCGCCCGCGGAAGACCAGATCGTAACCACCAGCAACCCGGTTCCCAAGCCACCCGCAGGGCATCCGTTGAATGCCTCGGCAGCCGCGCCGGCTTCAACCGTTGCCGCTCAGTCGGCAACCACTCCCGATGCAACCGCGGCGCCCGCCGCCACGGTCGATGTCACAACCCTGGCGCAGCCGAGCCCTGTCGCTTCAGCGGCGAGCGATCCCACCGTCGGTTCCGCTCCGCCGCCGGCTCAGCCTTATTGCCCGGCGCCGGCCGCGCCGTCGCCCGCTTTGGCAGTTCGCGATCCAGCGCCCGATCCTGACGGAGACATCGTGCACCCAGCCCCGCTTGGTCCCGGACAGTTGGGTGATGGAACCAACATAACCGTCAAGCTGCTTGACCGGCTCTCAACTTGGGATAGCCAGAAGGGCGAACCCTTCCGCAGCCAGGTTGCCGAAGACGTGTTGCAGGGCGGCCAGGTCGTCATCCCCGCGGGAACGGAGATTGACGGCACCGTAGTTGAGGCATCAAGCGGTCACTTCGGCGGGCATGGCTCCATGCGCCTGCGGCCTGAGGCGGTGATCATGCCCGATGGAAGCCGTTACATGTTCCATGCCATGGTTACCGGAACTCCGGGCTCCAGAACCCGACTTGGCGATGAGGGAACGATCCTTCCCCCATCGCGCGTGAAGCGCGACGCAATTGAATATACGGGCGTGGTTGGAGCCGGCGCAGCGACTGGCGCGGTTCTTGGCGGCCCGGTTGGCGCGGTGGTCGGCGGGGCAATTGGAGTCGGCGCGGTTACTACCCATCTGCTGGTCAACCATCCACAGGCCACGCTTGAGCCGGGAGCAGTCCTTCAGTTCACGCTTACCGACACGCTGAGCCTCACTCCGGCAGGCGCGCCAGGCAGCTAGCGCAAAGCACGCGTCTGGCCTGCTACACTCCCGTTCGAGAGGGCGTTGGAAATGGCAGAGGTGGCCTCGCAGATTGGCACCGTTGGGGTGGTGGGCGCCGGGACCATGGGATCCGGCATCGCTCATGTTTTTGCGCGCTACGGTTTCCGCGTGCTGTTGTGCGATGTGGACAGGAACGCCCTCGTCAGCGCGCTCTTGCGGATCCGCAGCAACCTGAGCCGCGAGGCTGCCAATGGGAAACTGACCGAAGCCGAAATCGCATCGGCGTTGTCTCGCATCGCGGATACGGTGGATCGCGAGACCCTCAGCGCGGCGGATTTCGTCATTGAAGCAGCCTCGGAGCGATTCGAGTTGAAGGCCGAAATCTTTGCCTCCCTTGATCGCATTCTGCCGGCGCACGCCATCCTTGCCACCAACACTTCCTCCATTTCCATCACCAGGCTGGCGGCGCAGACCGGTCGTCCGGCTCAGGTCATCGGAATGCACTTCTTCAACCCCGTGCCGGTTATGGCGCTGGTCGAAGTTGTGCGCGGCCTGGCCACTTCCGATGCGGCCTTTGATACCGTCAACGCGCTGGCCCTCAAGCTGGGCAAGACGACCATCGCCGTCAACGACGCGCCCGGCTTCGTCTCCAACAGGGTGCTGATGCCGCTCATCAACGAGGCCGCCTACGCCGTCATGGAAGGCGTGGCCACTCCGGAAGCCGTCGATCAGGTCTTCAAGCTCGGAATGGCCCACCCCATGGGTCCGTTAACTCTGGCCGACTTCATCGGCCTCGATGTCTGCGTGGATATTCTGCGCGTCCTCCAGGAAGGTTTCGGCGATCCCAAATACCGCCCCTGCCCGTTGCTGGTGCGGATGGTGGATGCAGGCTGGCTAGGCCGCAAATCCGGCCGCGGATTTTACACCTATGGGAGCTAGTGTCCTGGGTCAAATGTTGACGTCAAAATCAACCTGTCATCCTGAGCGTAGTCGAAGGACCTGCGTTTCCACGGCTGAATTCCTTCGACGAACTTCATGGACACAACAGTACCGGAGGCTCCGAGCCGTCGCAGGCTTCGGGAACCAACCCCCCTCCCACCGCGTATCACTCTCCAAGCGCCTTCCCTCGGCGTCCAATCGCCATGCAGGCATTCTCCGACACTCTCGGCCAGGTCTTTCGCGCCATGATGGCCAACAAGCTGCGCACCTTCCTGACCATGTTCGGAATCGCCTGGGGCGTCGGCTCGCTGCTGGTGCTGGTGGGCCTGGGTGAGGGCTTCCGCAGCGGACAGCACAAGCAGTTGGCCACCTTTGGCAACGATGTGGTGATGATGTGGAACGGCACCATCCCTGCTCTCGCCAACCAGCACACCGGCATGCGCCCTTACCAGTTCACCCTGGCCGACGAAGCGGCCCTTCGCAACCTTCCCCAGCTGCGCTCCGTTACCGGCTTCCTCAATCGCAACGATCTCTATGAAGTCAGCGCCTACGCCAACTCCTCCGGGCAGGTCATGGGCGTCGAGCCGAATTACGCCGAAGTCCGCTTTGTCCCCATCGCCGAGGGCCGCTTTATCGACCAGGCCGATCTCGCCGAGCGCCGCCGCGTCGTGGTGCTCGGTTCAAAAAGCGCGACCCTGTTGTTTCCCGGCCGTCCCATGCTGGGCGAAACAATCAACATCAACGACGTCACCTTCACCGTCGTTGGTCGAGTCTCCTCCATCAGCCGGGGCAACAACGACAGCGACAATTCGAAGGTCTACATCCCGCTCACCATCATGCAGGAGCTTTTCGCGATGAAGGGCGACAACGTTCCCCACGATGCGCTCAGCTCCATTCAGTACCAACCCGCAACCAAAGGCGACACCACCGCCGCCGTCCCCGCGGTTCATCGCGTCATCGCCGAGCGGCACGGCTTCGATCCCTCCCTCAAGGACGCATTCGAAGAGTGGGATACCATCCAGGAAGAGCACATGATCGGCGCCATCTTCAATGCGATGGATATTTTTCTGGGCGGCGTCGGCATCGTCACCCTGGCTCTCGGCGCGGTGGGAATCATCAACATCATGCTCGTCTCAGTCACCGAGCGCACTCGCGAAATCGGCTTGCTTAAGGCCATCGGAGCCACAAAGCGCAGCATCCTGGCCCAGTTCTTCTGGGAAGGCCTGCTGCTGACGGCGGTCAGCGGGCTCATCGGCATTGGGGCCTCGGCGGGCGGCATGTGGGTGCTTCAGGAGTTGCTCACCGGCAAGGTGCCCGGATTCGATCCGCCCCGCCTGGTACCCTGGTCGGCCGCCCTCGCGCTAATTTGCCTTGTACTTTGCGGTGTGGTAGCCGGCCTCTATCCCGCCAGCAAGGCAGCCGCCATGGATCCAATTGAAGCGTTGAGAAGAGAGTGAGAAACGCAGTGAATAGTGGTTAGTGAATAGTGGTTAGTTCTTCCCTTGCCATGCGCGAGAATCGGAATGGGTGGGAGTTATCAGTAACGTCTTGATCGCTGAGACAATGCGATCTGATTGGGAGCACAGTCCGCCGGCTTTTACTAACCACTAACAACTAGCCACTAACCACTGCTCACTGGCCGGAGGCCACCATGCTAAAAGACATTCTCGCCCAAGCCTGGGAAGCGATGGTCTACAACCGCCGACGCACCGCCATCACCATGATGGGCATGGCGTGGGGCATCGCCACTGTCGTGCTGCTGGTTGCCTATGGCGCGGGATTCAGCAACGCCATCGAAAACATCTTCTCTAAATTTGGAACCAACACCATCATCTTCTGGGGTAACAGAACGAGCGAGCAGGCCGGCGGCGATAAAGCAGGAGTCCGTGTCCGCTTTACCCTCGACGATGTCGATCGCGTCTCCAACGCCGTTCCCGAAATTCAGCATATATCTCCCCTGGCCCAAAAAACCGTTCCCGTGCAGAACGATCTCCACACCTATACGTGGGAAGTGAATGGGGTCCGGCCTTCCTATCAGGAGATATGGAAGCTCAACCTTGACCAGGGCCGTTTCTTTAACGGAGCCGAGGATCAGGAGCGCGCCCATGTCTGCATCATCGGTGCGGAAAACAAGACCAAGCTTTTCTCCGGCGGCTGGGCGTTGGGAGAAACCATCCGCCTCAATGGTGAAGCCTTCACTGTTATCGGTGTCATGGCGCCAAAAATGCAGGAGGGCGACGGAGACGACAGCAACCGGAACATCTATATCCCTTTCAATACCATAAGCGACTTTGTCGACTCGAAATACCTCGATAGCATTTGGCTCGACTATCGCGGCGATCACGAATTGGTAGAGAAGGCCCTGCGCGAAACCATGGGCGCAGCCCATCATTTCCGACCCTCCGATCACAACGCCATGGGTGTGGCCAACCTCATGTCCCAGGTCATCGTCTTTCGGCTTCTCTCCATCGCGCTGTCCATTCTGCTTACCCTCGTTGGCGCGCTTACCCTGGGCATCGCCGGCATCGGCCTCATGAACATCATGCTCGTAGCCGTGCAGCAGCGCACCCGCGAAATCGGAATCGAAAAGGCTCTCGGCGCTCGCAGACACCACATCCTTATCCAGTTCCTTGCCGAGGCCATGGCCATCACCGGAGTCGGCGGCGTTGGCGGCATTGCACTGGCCTATCTGGTCTCCGCGCTGGTCGGCCGTATCACGTTTTACAGCGCCATGGCGAAGAATGCCGAGAGCGCGGACATCCGCCTCATCATATCGCCCACTTCGGTTGTTGTAGCCAGCCTGATCCTTATCGTCACGGGATTGGTCAGCGGCATGATTCCCGCCATCCGTGCTGCCAACCTAGATCCCATCGAAGCGCTCAGATACGAGTAAGCGCCGGGCCGGATGCCCAGGAATGCCGGTCAGCCCCTTGCAAGCTTCTTTTGCCGCTTTTGCCCGTACATCGCTTGGTCCGCTTCGGTCATCAGCTCATTCAGTGTCTGTCCCAGGTGTTCTTCCGCCGTGGCGTACCCAACGCTGAACGTAAGCGGAAATAGCTGCGTACCTTGAGCGTTCCGCACTGTGCAGGCTTCCTCCAGGCGATGGGCTGCAATCGAGATGGCGACGTGGCTGCATTGGCAGATCACCGCGAATTCGTCCCCGCCGATTCGCCCTATCACATCCGTCTCCCGGAAGGTCTCTTTGAGCAGTTCCGCTGTCTCATGCAGAAATGCCGAACCGGTTGCGTGTCCCAGTGTGTCATTAATGTGTTTAAGGTTGTCCACGTCGATATATAGCACCGACAGCGCGTTTTGGGTGCGCCGCGCCACCCGCACTGCGTGTTCACCCAGGATTGTGAATCCCCTGAGATTGTAGAGGCCGGTTAACTCGTCGCGCAGGGTTAGGTCGCGAATCTGCGTCTCCATTCGGTTCACATACCAGCAAAGAATCATCACCAGGACAAACGATAGCATCGCTGCAACCGAGGCGAAAATTGCCGTGGCATAGTGCTCGGGAATCCGATGCGTTTGCACTATGTGGGCTCGGGCCACTTCGCGAGCAAACGGCATCACCAGCAGAATGGGAGATAATCCCCTGGCGATTCTGCCACCGATTCCGCGTCCCAGAAAGATGGCGAATACACCCTCGTCTGCCCGGCGCAAGACGGTCAAAGCGGTCAGCAATGCCAGGCAAATCAGCGTCTGCGGTGCTACCTTCACAGTCGGCGAAATGCTGAAAAGACGCATCGCCCCAAAAAGGTACCCGGAGACGAGAATAAGGATCGACAGGCACAGGCAGAAGGCGACGAAATCGGCTACACGCGAAGCAAAATGTCTCTGCGAACGCAGGAGAAGCAATTCAATTCCCAGCAACGCATACCCCGTAGCCGACTGCGGTGACATTCTCCCCAGCATTCCAGGCGGCGGTCTTCTCTCATAGATGAGTAACGTATCAAAGCCCAGAGAGATGCGGAACACATACTCCACCAGAACGGCAGCGGCCAGCAGTACAAGCAGCCCGGCGAAGAGCAAACTGAGCCGTTTCATTCGCGTGGAACGTCCCGGCTCGGCGAACCAGAGGCTGAAAGAGCCGCAGATCGATGCGAACCCGGATTCCGCCGACATGAACTGCCAGCCGTGAGGAAGGATCCCTCCCACGGCTGGAATAAGCCACCCTGCTATAGTTACCACCGCGATCGCTACTACTAAGGCCAAAAAGGCGCGCCTGACCCAGGCCAATTTCCTTAGCAGGGCCGGGTCGGGTTCGCTCGGAGATAACGCCAGAAAGCGATTGGGCATCGTAATGGGCACGGAACTTCAGATCATCGGATCAAAAACTTCTCCAGGTTCCATTGAAATGTTATCGCGTTACACTTCCTCGCCGAAACTCTGTATTCTGCCTGTTCAACCGCTTGCCGTTTCGAGCCGGGAAGGGAAGTCCGATTTGCCGAGGAACCCAACCTCCCTCCGCGCTGATACACTCTCGAATGGCCGTGGTGCGCTTGAGACTGCGTCCTCTATTTGAATCCAATGACACCTATCGCCCCAATTTCGACCATCAATGACCTTTTTCGCCGAGTAGCCTTGGCTGCAAACCCGCGCGCCATTCTATGGCAGGACGAGTTTGAGCAATGGCAACCCATTTCCTCTGACCAGATCTACCAGCGGGTCCGCGCCCTGTCCGAAGCGTTTCTCGGCTGGGGCGTGCAAAAAGGCGATCGCATCGCGCTGGTGGGCGAGAACCGTTGGGAGTGGGCCATCACCGACTTTGCAGCGCTGGCCATTGGCGCAGTGGATGTGCCCATCTATCCCACGCTTACCGGCGACCAGGTAGCGGCCCTGGTTAGCGATGCCGCCTGCCGCGTTGCCGTGGTCTCCACCCGCCAGCAGTTCGACAAACTCAACGCCGTGCGCGCCAAAACGCAACTGGAACGGATCGTCATCATGGACTCCGCCGCTCCGCCCGAGGGCGCCATCGCATTCAGCACTTTGCTGGCTGGAGCCGACGAGCGCGGTGCCTCGCGCGATTCTGTCTTCGATGCGCTTGTCCGCGCCGTCGAGCCCAAAGACCTGGCCACCCTCATCTACACCTCCGGGACCACCGGCGAGCCCAAGGGAGTGGCGCTCACCCACGGGAACATTGCCGCAAACCAGAGCGTTGCCGCCGCGGAATTCGACTTCAATGCAACCGATGCCTGCATCTCGTTTCTGCCTCTTTCGCATATCACCGCCCGCGCTCTGGACTACGTCATGTATTCCTACGGAGCGCAGGTGGCCTATTGCTCAAAGTTCGACAAACTTCCCCAGGTCATGCGCGAGATAAGGCCGACCGTAATTGTTGGGGTGCCGCGGGTGTACGAGAAAATTCGCCAGGCGGTTGAGGGACGCTCCGCCGCTTCCGCCGTAAAGATGAGGATGTTGTCCTGGGCAATCAGTGTAGGCTCTCGGCACTCCGATGTGGTGTATGGCGGCCGCCGCCCCAGATCGATGGTTTGGAAGCTGGCCAACAAGCTCGTCTACTCCAAGGTGCGTGAGGCATTCGGCGGCCGGGTCAGAATCTTCGTCTCCGGCGGCGCGCCACTCGGAATCGACACCGCGCGTTGGTTTGCCTCGGTCGGGATTGCCCTTTGGGAAGGGTATGGACTCACCGAGACCGCGCCCGTAATCGCGTTGAATACGCCTCTCCACCAGCGCATGGGCACCGTCGGCCGACCGCTGCCAAATATTGAATTGAAACTGGCCGAAGACGGAGAGCTCCTGGTTCGCGGTCCATCTGTATTTCCCGGTTACTGGCAAAAACCCGCCGCCACTGCCGATTGCTTCGACCAGGATGGTTGGTTTCGCACCGGCGACATCGCCCACTTCGACTCCGATGGTTTTCTTTCCATCACCGACCGCAAAAAAGAACTGCTGAAGACTTCAGGCGGCAAGATGGTCGCGCCTCAGCCCATCGAGAACAAGCTCAAGAACAACGTGCTGGTGGCCCAGGCCGCATTGGTAGGCGACAAGCACAAGTTCATTTCCGCGATTCTTTCGCCCAATTTTGTTGCGCTCGAGGAGTGGGCCGCTCATCACGGCATCGAGACTAAATCACGGGCCGAACTCGTAGTCGACCGCCGCGTGATTGCGCTCTATGGCGATATTGTCAGTGGAGTAAACGGCGCCCTGGCCAACTTTGAGACCCTGAAGCGTTTTCGCGTCGTAGCCGACGAGTGGACCCAGGAATCGGGCGAGCTAACCCCTTCCATGAAGCTGAAACGGCGCGCAATCGATGCCCGCTACAAGTCGCTTATTGACGCCCTTTACGCGGACGAAGCGACCGCACGCGGCGAATTGGATAGGTGAGGCCCTTGCTGAGTTCTTTCCCAACCAAGCCGCGCTTGATCCACATGTGATGCAGGCCCCTGAAGAATGGCGCGCCCCACGCACCGACGGCCAGCATGCTGCCAAACAGAATCACCGCGTCGATGCTCACCCGGCCCGCGCGCGACCAGTAAGCGTCCGGCGCAAGGTTCAGCCAAAGCGCAAACTCGTCCAGGGTTAGCGCAGCGCCTACACCGTAGCTGATCGACATCAGCCGGCTCCAAAAAATGGACAGCTCCGTATGCGCCTGTCCCAAATCCAGCAGCCATCCATAGCCAACCAGAAGCAAGATGAGAATGCCCCAAACCAGGTGATGGATATGAAGGCCGCCGACAGTCACCCACTGGAAAGGCCCTGCTTTGTGGACGATAGTGCTCACCAGGATGCGAACACCGGCGAACGTAATCAGGAATGAGAGCGACGCAATAAAACTGCGCCGCCGCGGCCGGTCGGGGATGGTGGTGCGCACCAGCAGGCCCAGTCGTGTCAACTGCAACAGCACCAGCAGCAGCACCACCACCACAGCAGCAAACGCCAGCAGGATCAAAGCTCCAGTTCCGGGCATACCCTATTGAATCATCACCGCCCCGCGTTCCAAAGCGGGAAATGAAAATAAGCTGAACCCTCCAGGTGCGTGAGCCTGGTCACGATTTCACTTTACAGCGGCGGAGTACACTGGGTAAGGCGTCGAAACCGGGCAGTTTGTCCGGCCTAAACGTACAGCTCAGGGACATGCTCCCGGCTCGGCCAATGCTCCAAATGTTTGGATCAGCCGGGCAAAATTCTTCAGGAGATTCTGCGATGCGAGTTGCTTTATTGACCGGTGGCGGCGACTGCCCCGGATTGAATGCGGTCATCTACGCCGCCGTGAGA
>Ga0302319_10004472_pt1 | contig 28693 bp, 23 predicted proteins | sample Bog_T0_2_FD_203319 | JGI IMG/M metagenome (GOLD analysis project Ga0302319, IMG submission 203319) | Peat permafrost microbial communities from Stordalen Mire near Abisko, Sweden - Bog_T0_2 | ecosystem: Environmental > Terrestrial > Soil > Wetlands > Peat | place: Sweden: Abisko, Stordalen Mire... | reverse complement strand
ATTCCTTCAACTCTTGGTTAGGATGTATGCATGAGCCTTAAAGGAAAAATCGTCTTCATTACGGGAGCCAGCGCCGGCATTGGCGCTGCCACCGCTCTGGCATTTGCCTCTGAAGGAGCACGCCTTCTGCTCGCAGCACGACGCGCCGGAAAGCTCGCCGAAGTTGCCTCGCTCGCTCTCGAGCGCGGCGCTCCCGCCGTTCACTCCATCGATCTCGATGTGCGTGACCACCGAGCCGTGCAGAACGCCATCGACACACTTCCGGAGGAGTGGGCAGCGATCAAAATATTGGTGAACAACGCTGGTCTCAGCCGCGGTCTCGACAAGGTCTACATGGGCAAGGTCGAGGACTGGGACGAGATGATCGACACCAACGTGAAAGGGCTGCTCTACGTATCCCGTGCCGTCGTCCCCGGCATGGTAGTCCGCGGGCACGGCCACATCATCAACATGGGCTCAACCGCCGGTGAAATCACATACCCCAATGGAGCGGTCTACTGCGCCAGCAAAGCCGCCGAAAAAGCCATCAACGACGGCCTGCGCCAAGACCTGCTGGGAACTCCGGTCCGCGTCACAAGCGTCGACCCCGGCATGGTAGAAACCGATTTCAGTCTGGTGCGTTTTCGCGGCGATGAGGAAAAAGCCGCCAAAGTCTACAAAGGCGTTACTCCACTCACTCCAGAAGACATTGCCGATGCTATCGTGTGGGCCGCAAGCCGTCCCGCGCATGTAAACATAGCGCGGATCTCGATGACCTCAATCGACCAGGCGAACTCTCTGCTCTTTAATCGTCAAGCATAAAGCTCGCCGAACTCTGAAACGGCAATCTTGCCTGCCGTGGAAGTGCTTCACGAGCAATCGAATGACGTCCAATTATGAGCAGCAAAGCGCTCTCCCGGCAGAGAGAATCCAACCGGAAAGGAGTACTTAACCCATTGCCTCGATTTGCGACTCCACCTGCGCCAGAGCAGCTTCGAGGGCCGTCCTCCGCGCGGGATTCGATGTCCTTTGCGAAAGAATGTTCTCTCGCTGCAGGTTCAGTGCCTGCTTTTGCCGCTCCCGTTCAGTGCGGTGTTTGTCCAAAATGCGTCGAGCATCTTCGCTCACAAAGCCGGGGTCTACCTCCGGTTGCTGCAGGGTATTCGCCATCTGCTCCTCCACGGATTTACTTTCCCAACCACGAGCCATATCTTCATTCTACGAGTGTTTCGCCGAATTGCATCCTACGAAGTGGATTTGAGTAACCGTAAAGGCAGGAGGATCTTCAATGCGCGCCTGGCAAATTTCTTCCTTCGGCGTTGATTCTTTGGAGTTTGCAGAGCGTCCGACACCTCAGCCGGGACCCGGCGAAGTTCTTGTGAGAGTGCGTGCCGTTTCGCTAAACTTTCGCGATTTGCGCATGGTCAAGGGGCTGTACAACCCAAAACTGAAGTTTCCACGCATTCCCTGCTCCGACGGCGCGGGCGAAGTGGAGGCCCTTGGAGACGGCGTCACGGCATGGAAACCTGGCGACCGCGTGGCCGCAATCTTCATGCAAAACTGGCTTGACGGTCCACCAACTTCAGCCAAGTCGCGCAGTGCTCTCGGAGGCGATGTCGACGGCATGCTGGCCGACTACGTGATTCTGAAGCAGAGCGGTCTCGTTGCCCTGCCTGAACACCTCAGCTTCGAGGAAGCAGCTACCCTGCCCTGCGCCGGCGTAACCGCATGGAACGCACTGATTGCAGGCAATCTGAGACCCGGCGATACGGTGCTCATTCAGGGTACCGGCGGCGTCTCGATCTTTGCCCTTCAGCTCGCCCGCCTGCACGGTGCCCGGGCTCTTGGCATCTCCTCCAGCTTCGAAAAACTGGACCGAGCCTACAAATTGGGCCTCGATGCCGGCCTCAACTACAGCGACGAGCCGGAATGGGATCGCTGGGCCCTCAATGAAACCGGTGGTGAAGGAGTAGACCTCGTGGTCGAAGTTGGCGGTGCCGGCACCCTCGCTCGCTCCCTGCGCTCCCTGCGCGTCGGCGGAGTCATCGCACAGATCGGCGTTCTCTCCGAACCAACGGCCCCAATTCCATTTCCAATTGCATCGGTTCTCCATAAGCAAATTCATCTTCAAGGCATCTATGTCGGCTCCCGAACCGACTTTATCGCCCTGAACAAAGCCATCTCCCTCGCCTCCATTCGCCCTGTTTTTGAAGCCTTTCCCTGGTCCCAGGCACGTGAAGCTCTCACCCTCATGGAAAAGGGTGGCCACTTCGGCAAAATAGTGCTCAAAGTGGAGTAGAAATTCTCCAACTCCACGCAATTTTCCCCCGGCAGATTTGAGAGCCATTCCAACCACCGGTCAATTCTGGACATCCAACCCAAATTAGGAAGACGGATACTGATGATTCGCGCGCCTCGGCGCACGCCATCTTCGCAAACCGGATTCCGAACTGATGAGCCGTGAACCAGACAATTCGCCGTGGGAGAATTCCGGAAGGCATTTTCGCCAGATGAATGGAAATTCCCATGAATCGCACTCAAAACCAGCGTACAGTGAACCCCTGGAGGAAATCATGTCACAGACCGTAGTGGACAGAACCGCAGATCAAATCGCAGAAGTAGCCCGCAAAGCTTCGCGCGCCAGCACCGCAATTGGCGACGCGGTCGAAGATGGCGTTGGAGTCGCAAAACGTGCTGTTAAACAAGGCGCCGACCTTTTTGAAGAAGGCGTCGGACACGCGCGGCGCGCAGTAAAGCAGAGCGGTGATGCCGCCGAGGAATTCCTGAACGACACCCAAAGCCGCATGCAGCGCCACCTTGTGCTGACGGTAGTCGCAACCTTTGCAGCCGGAATCGCCGCCGGTGCACTGTTTGGCCTGCTTGTAAAACGCGACTAAGCCAAACGCGGCTGAGTCAAGCGCGACTAACCCGGGCTCGGGGCCTGTATCTTCAACCAAATAGCTTCAACCCCGCCCGAACGTACAGCCATTCTTCCAACACCGACCGGTCTGGAACCGCACGAGAGCGCGGCCTGGCCCGAAGCAGCCTAGCGCCGCTTCAAACCAGGCTGCGTTTTCGCGTTTCGAATAGATTCAGGCTCTCGCCCTAATCTCGGTTTTTCTCCCGCCCACCTGCCTCACCCTCCGCGTTCATCTACCATCAAAGCAGCACATGCCCGTCAAACCCAGGCTCGGACAAAACTTCCTCAACGATGCGCAAGCCATCGATCGGATCGCCGCATCCCTTGGCGACCTGAGCGGGCGCACCGTCGTCGAAATTGGCCCCGGAGCCGGAGCCATCACTGGCGCCCTGGCCGCTCGCGCCGCCCATGTTGTCGCCGTCGAGCTCGACCCAGGACTCGTAGCCCACCTGCGCACCCAGTTCCCACCCGGAGGCAAAGCGAGTGTCACCGTCATCCAGCAGGACGTGCTCCATTTCGATTTTGCCGCCGCCTCAGCCGCTGCCGCACAACAACTGCCCGTCGTTGGCAACTTGCCCTACTACATCACCTCGCAAATCCTTCTCAAGCTCGCCGCAAGCCATGCCTCGCTCGACCGCGCCATCCTCATGGTCCAGCGCGAGGTAGCCGACCGCGTAACCGCCAAACCCGGCACCCGCGACTACGGCCTGCTCTCCGTAACCGTGCAAATGTATGGCCCCGCGGAAAATCTCTTTACCCTCAAACCTGAAGCCTTCTCACCTCCGCCCGATGTCCACTCCACAGTATTCCGTTGGCGCTTTGCCCCGCGCTTCCACGAGCTGGCACTCGATGAGGCCACCTTCCTTCCCTTCGTGCGCACCGTCTTTGCCCAGAAACGCAAAACGCTTGCCAACAATCTCCGTGCAGCGCAAATCCCTCCCGCCGCCGTAACCGCAGCTCTTGCCCGCGCCGCAATCGATCCACAAGCGCGCGCTGAAGGCCTGTCCGTTGATTCCCTCGCTGCACTTTGGCACGCGCTGCATTCTGTATCTTCTTAGTGGACTGATCCGCAGATACAACTTCCGATGTAGGGCGACTAAGTCGCGCGCAACACTTCTAACTAACTCGTGTCTCCAATGATGTGAGCGCGGATCGGCACTTGGTAACACAAACCGCCGCCTCGCAAGGAGATACACCATGAAAGCCTCTCTGTTTGGCGTCGGACTTCTCGCTCTTTGCTCCACCTTCGGCATCGCCCAGAACGCCCCGGTTTCTGCGCCACGCCATGCGGCCACCATCAACCAGCGCCGTGAGCTTCAGCAGCATCGCATCGCGCAGGGTGTACGGAGCGGTCAACTAACCGGCCGCGAAACACGTCACCTGGAACGCCGCGAAACATCAATGGGTCGCGAGGAAAGACATATGCGCGCCGCCGATCGCGGTCATCTCACCCGCCCCGACCGCATAGCGCTCAATCATCGCCTTAACCGCACGTCACGCGCCATCTATCGAGACAAGCACAACCGCGCAAGACGCTAATCAGCACACCGCGTGCAAAACAAAAGGCCGCCCGGCATCCTACCGGGCGGCCTTCTTGCGCATCCAACTACAAGCTAACTTAGAACCGGTCTATAAATGGCTTCTTTGAAAGGGCCCGACTTTAGTCGTGCCGTAAATGCCGCAAAGGTCCCGTGGCTTTAGCCTCCGAGGGACGTTCTCGTGGTGCACGCCAATTTATGAAACAGCATCTAGAGTCATACCCCAGAGCGGCGCTAAGTGCGATATAACTTCCGGTAACTTATCCAACACTAATTCGTCGGGCACAATGAAGCGCGATTAATTTGCAATCTTGTAGCAACTGCAAAAATCCGGCCGCAAAGCAACAGGTTCGTTCACAACCTGTCGCCTCGCGGCCATCATGCAATCCAAAACCTAAGAGACTCCGAATCAGCAAAGCGCCAGTTACTTGTGGCTTCCACCACCGCTCGGCGCGTTAGGCGCAGCATGACCACCGCCTCCACCCCCACCACTACCGCCGCCACTAGACGTATGGCTCGGAGCGGGAGCAGCGCGACTGGCCGCAGGCGCGCTGCGTCCGGCGGCCGGCGGCGTTGCCGGCCGAACCAGCACACCGCCGCCAGAACTCGATCCGCTTCCGTGAACCGAAGTTCCATTCGCATAGCGGCCGACAGAAACCGGCGACGCGGAATGGTCGTATTGCGGCCGTGGGCCCAGCGGATGCAGCGCCTGCACCGTATATCCCCCAATCGATACCACACTCGTCCTGTCGCGTGCGGGAAGTGTAGGCCCCTCTCCCGTCCCGTGCCGGTTGACGGGCACCATCGGAAACGGCTCATGACCACTGCGACCCGGATGCCCTGGTAATGATCGCGGTGGCCGAATCGGCCGAATCGGACCACGATATCCACCTGGAAATATCCCCACATTGACTCCGTAACCACCGCCGCCCCACCAGGGCTGGCACCCATTCAGGCCCGGCGCCCATCCCCAACCAAACGCGTCGTAGTAGTTCCAGGTACCGCACTGAAAAGGCGTGTATCCCCAGGCGTAGCCCGACACCCATATGTAGCCATACCCCGGAGTCCACATCCAGTTTCCGTTTCCATAGGGATCAAACCCCGCACTCGCAGCGTCGTTTGGCGACCAGATATATCCCTGGTCGGGCACGTTGTACCAGCTTCCGTTCGCGTCCAGATCGCTCCACGCCGGATTGCCCGCATCCGGAAAGCCTTTGGTAGCCCCAGTCCGGGTTGCGCCCTCGGCAGACAAAGCTTCGTCGCGGTCAGCGTTCCACGTATCCCACGAGTCCGGTTCAATGGATTCAGTCAAGTTATAGCGTGTAGCGTCGTTTCCACTCAGCACCACGCTCTCCCCGCCATGCACATCCAAAGCCAGCGCGTTGCCACGTTCCAAGTGCGCGTTGCCGGAGAAAACCGCCAGTTCTCCCGGAGCGTTATCCAGGTTCACGCGCAGCACAGTCAGACCGCTGCCAGTCACGAGCGCATCGGCAAACTTCACGCTGATGGTCCCGGCGAGACCTTCGCCCTGCAACTCGAAGTAGGCCAACCCGCTTTCCAGCGCAACCGTTGCTTCGGCGCTGCTACCCTGCCCGCGCATTACCGCCAGTGTGAGAGAACTGTTCGGCGAAAGCCGTACAACGCTACCGTCTTCGAATTGGACCTCCGCGCGCCCATCGTCTCCGGTCGTCAGCAGCGAGCCCTCAAATAACGGCGTATTGACCACGGCGGGATTGGCAAGCATCTGTTGTCCCTGGGAAAGCTGCACCTGGCCATCCACGCTGCTCAACCTCACTGCTCGAGCAGCAGGCCCCGCGTCGTCAGCCCATGCGCGCGCCACAAACAGGGCTCCGCAAAGTGCCAGGCCCATCATTCCCAGCACAGACGCCTTCATCCCGCTAGAATCCAACATTCCGCTTTTCATGGTGCGTTGCCTCCCGTGAGCCTACGCGTGCGAGATGACAGATTACAGATGACAGTTAGAAGTTCAAGCGCCCGCTGTCCACTAGCATCCATCGCTCGGGATTCGCGAAGCTGTCATCTGTAACCTGCTTTCCACATACATAGGACACCCCGTTTGCGGGAAAGTTACTTCAAAATCTTGCCCAGAATCCGCCACTCACGGCTACCCCTCCGCCCGCGCCAGCAGCATCCGGGCCCGCTTCCTCACCCGCTCCATCACCGCATCGTCGCCTGCAAGCCGCTCCAGAATTCCACGAATCGCCCCAATCTGCTGCACCCGTCCATCCCCCGCAGCCTCCAACAGATATTCAGTCTCATGATCCAGACCCAGCGGATCGTGCTGCAACAGATTCTCGAGCCGAGCGCCCTCCACAATGGTCTCCGCCACCGCCACCAGCGACTCGCCCAAGCCTTGAATCTCCTTGTCCCGCGAGAAATTGAATGTGCAGCTTCCTTCGCCGCCAGTGCCGCGATAGCTAAGCTTCTTCCATCCCTGGAAAGCCACCTTCATGTGGCTCTCACATTCCATTTTGAAATACTTGTGGGTTTGGGCCATTTGAAAGACGTGTCCGGCATACTCGGCGCTCACCTGCACGTCGCGGTCCACGTTGGCAGCTTCGATCCCCTGCGACTGGGCTGGCTGCGCTGTATTGCGTTCAGAGTGAAAATGCCCGCTCCCATCCGTATGCATGACTAGAGTCCAATGAGACGGCGAAAGATCAGGATCTGAGAAGTCCACCTGAATCACCGGCGCGCCCCTGTCTATAATCTGTCCGGCTGTAACCTGCCCGTTTACAACCTGCCCGCCCGCGACATGTCCTGCCACAGTCAGCACCAGCGCCGGAATGGCCGCAAACAACCACCTCCACTTCATCGTGTTACTCCCTGGATCGCCAAAGTCTGCGCCGTGTGAATATGGCAGATCGCGATCGCCAGTGCATCCGCGGCATCGGCCGGCTCCGGCACAACATTGAGCCCCAGCAACCGAGCCACCATAAACTGCACCTGTTCCTTCTTTGCCAGCCCGTACCCAACCACGCTCGACTTGATCTTGAGCGGAGCGTACTCGGCCACCGGCAGCTTACGGCAGGCCGCCGAAAGCAGTGCCACACCCCTAACCTGGCCCAGCTTGAGAGCAGACTTGGCGTTCACTGAGTAGAAAACCTCCTCGATCGCCACCGTGTCCGGCTCCCACCGCTCCAGTTCAACCGTCAACTCGCGAAATACCTGCTCCAGCCGCTCCGCCGTGGTTTTGCTCTTCGGCAACCGGATCGCGCCCATTGCTTTCATCACCAGCCGTGGCTCGCGTCCGGAGTCGCACGACTCCACGACCCCATACCCCGTAATTTCGGTGCCGCAATCAATCCCAAAAACACGCATCGGGTCCAAGTTTACCCCAAAGCCGGCACCGCGCAGGCTTGTCCATGCTTCACAACCTGTCGATTCAGGAATTCCATCCGCGTAAATTTCCCCTTGACAGCAATTCATATGTGCGTGCTAACTTACCGTAAGTGGACACTTACCTACAAGCCGGCATCGATGCCCTCGGCGACTCAACCCGCATGGCCATCTTCCAAAAACTTTCTGGCGGCCCTATCGCTGTCAATGAACTGGCCAAGTCTCTTCCCGTCAGCCGCCCAGCAGTCTCGCAGCACCTACGCGTCCTCAAACATGCGGGCCTGGTTACAGATTCGAAGTCGGGAACCCGCCGCCTCTACCAACTCAACCCGGAAGGCATCGCCCGCCTGCGCGCCCACTTCGACAAAGTTTGGGAGCAAGCCATGGGCGCGTTTCAAACGGCTGTCGAACAGCACGCAAATGGAGAAAGCCATGTCAAAAATCGCAGAAGAAGCCATCGTCCGTAAAAGCGTGCGTGTAAATGCGCCCATCGAGCGCGCGTTTTCAGTCTTCGTCGAACAAATGGAGACCTGGTGGCCAGCAACTCATCACATTGGGAAGACTCCCTTCGAGGCAATCTTCGTGGAGCCGCGAGTTGGGGGCAGATGGTACGAGAGAGACGTTGAAGGCAAACTCACCGATTGGGGCACAGTGCTGGCATGGGACCCGCCGCATCTCGTCACGTTTTCATGGCATGTGGGCCCCGGCCACGATTCGCCCGATTGGGTGTGCGACCCGGACATAACAAAGGCAAGCGAAGTTCAGATTCGGTTCACGGCTGAGGCAGCGGGAATCACGCTCGTTGAACTGGAGCACAGCAAACTGGAACGCCATGGCGAAGGTTATGAGCAACTGCGCGCCATCTTCGACGGACCTGGCGCATGGTCCGGCATTCTGGCAATCTTTGCCAAAACTGTTGAAGGAGAAAAGCCGTGACCAAGACGGTCCTCTTCCTCCGCATCGCAGCGGCCCTCACCTTCATTCATGCGGTGCTGCACACCATCGGCGGGGTCTTCGGCAAGGTTGGGCCGGGCCCCGCAGCCATCGCCGTAGCGGCCATGCAATCGAACCAGTTTCTTCTCATGGGCAACACGCGCAGTTTCTGGGATTTCTATCACGGGATGGGGTTGGCTGCCACCATCTCCCTTACCTCGGAGTCAGTCCTTTTCTGGCTACTGGGCTCGCTGGCAAAGAACGACGCCCCGCGGCTTAGGCCAATCCTGGTCACATTTCTGCTTGCCTACGCGGCCCTGGCAGTCAACTCAAACACGTATTTCTTTATCGGGCCTGTTGTCGTAGAAATTCTGATCGCCGCATGCCTCGGCCTCGCCGCATATAGCGCAAAATCATCTGCCATCGCTTAAGCAAGATTCAGAATCGGGTTGACTCAAGCCACCGGTCCACTCACTGTTCCTCGCTCAACTCTTCATTTCAACAGCGTATCGATCACTCCCAGTAGCCCATCCGCCGCAAGGTCGACAGCCAGATTCTTGGTGGGGTAGTCGCTTGGCGTCGGGCACGGGTCTGCTGTCGAACTCAAGAACTTTTCCGTCGATTCAAACTGCTGCTCCGGCGCCTGGGCAATCCGCGCCAATTCCCCGCCGTCCAACCAAGTCAAACAGCAGTCTTCGCATGAGTCGATAACCACATTCCCGGGCCCACCATAGAAATGAGTGTCCATGCGGTGGTGGCACACAGGGCAGTTGGTCTTACGTTGTAAATCGGCGGCATCGGCCGGCGGTTGAATCGCCCCGCCGCGCTTTTCACCCTTCACCGCATCCACTAGCGCAGACAACGATCCCATGGGAACAAGCATGCCGCGGCACTTGGTGCAGTAACAGATTCGGATATTATCCAGCGTCGCATGAACCAGGCCTGTAGCGCAGTTAGTCGTGCAGATCGGGCAGCTCTGCCCCAACGGCTCGCCCAGCACCCGCACGCCATCATCCTCATTCGCTTCCGGAAGAAATACCCTCTGGCAGTAGTCGCAGCGGAAACTCGTCATATCCGGTTTCAGCCGCATCGCAGCGCCGCACGAAGGACAATTCATTGGGGCTTCCCGCATTCTGCGCAGAACTTCGCGCGTTGTGGAATCGACTTCCCGCACTCGATACAGAACTTCGATCCCGAAGCTTCTGCAACGCCGCCCGCATCGGAAACACTTGGAGCGGAAACAACCGCAGCCTGCGGCACAGCGAACGTCGGCCGCAGCGAAGCCGACAGCGTTTGCGCAACAGCCGCGCCCGCTCCCAACCCCATCCCCAACCCTGCCGCGCCACCCTGGTTGGCCGCCGCAATATCCAGAGACTCCGCCGCTTCGAACTGCGTGAACCGTCCCAGGTCCCCAACCATGTTCATCCCAATCCGCTGGTCCAGTATCTTCTGCAATTCATCCGGAAGAGAAATGTTCTGAACCACAAACTGGTTCAACTCCAGTCCCAGCGCAGTGAAGCCCGGCTTGATTTGCTCAATGATCCTGTCGCCCAGCAATCCCTGCTTCGCCGTCATATCCAGAAATGACAGATCGCTCGAAGCAAAAATCTCGCTCATGCGGCCAACAATGGTGTCGCGTAGCTGCCCTTCCAGGTCGCCGACGTAGTAACTTCCGCGCGTCCCGCTGATCTGCGTAAAAAAAGTCCGCGGATCAACGATCCGATAGGAGTAAATCCCGTAGCAGCGCAGCCGCACCGCCCCAAACTCCTTGTCGCGGATTGTAATCGGCGTTGCCGTGCCCCATTTTTGATCGATCTCAAGCCGAGTCGAAAAGAAATAGACTTCCGACTTGAAAGGGGATTGAAACGCCTTGTCCCAATTCAACAGGTCTGTCAGCAAAGGCAAATTACGGGTGTTCAATGTGTGAAGGCCCGGTCCAAACACGTCCGCAATCTTGCCTTCATTCACGAACGCGGCCATCTGCGACTCACTAACCGTCAGCCTGCCGCCGTTCTCAATCTCTTCATCCCGCATCGGAAAGCGGTAAGCCAGAATGCCTTCCTCCGGCTCATTCCACTCAATGACACGGATGAACTGCTTCCCCAGAAACTGTCCTAGAGTCACATGCTTCTCCTTGGGGGTTCTAAGGCGAAACTATAGCAGAATGACTCCCGGCACTAATGTCCTGCGTGCGCCGTTTGGAATCAAATGCTCTGCCCCATTCATCGCGGCTTTTCGCGATGAGTGGCCGTTGGAACTGCAGTCGCGGGTCGCAAAGCAAAAATCCCTATGTTCACTCCCCATCCGGTCCGTGCCAAATCGATGCAGCCTCCCTATCCGATCACACTCAAGCCCACTCGGCGTCGATACGAACACGCCCATCCGGAACATGAACAATCTGCATCAATTCACCGCGATCCAGCCAGTTCAGGCTGCATGTGACGCATGTATCGATGATTGCGTCGCCTGCGCCGCGATAAGGATGCGTGTCCATGCGTTTGTGACACTGCGGGCAATAAATCTCGCGAGCCAGATCGCTGCTTCCTGGCGCAAGCTCAAGCAAAACGGCATCTCTTGGGAACTCAAGTGACTCAAGTAGGTGCGGGAACACCTGCATCGGAATCAGCATGCCCCGGCATTCAACGCAACCCTGGACAAGTACGTTGGCGATTGCGGCATGGACCAGCGGAACATTGCACAACGGGCAGTCCTGGCCAGCCAGCGTACCAATCTCCGGATTTCGACTTGAGATTTGCGGACAGTTAGGAAGATGGCGGCCGTCATTATCGGCAGATTCGTTCGCATCTAGTAATACACCGCAGGAAGGACAGTTCATGATGGATATCAGCTTTCTGCGCAGTTCTGCGCTATAGGAAAGACTTTCGCGGACCAGCCTTCTTGCCAACTGGTAAATAGGGGGACTTGCTCTCAAAGTCTACCCGCAAAAACAACAGCGGCATGAGCAATTCCGCTCATGCCGCTGCCGGTGGACTGTTGGGATTGGACTAAGGCCATCGCGCTGCCGCGAGTGCCATTGGCCCGTGCGGTTGATCTCCGCCCGGGGCAACCATGGGGTCTGGGGCGCGATGCCCTAGGCCTCAGTCACCTCACGTACAAAACAACTGGAACATTCAATTTGCATCAGCTGGATCAACCTCCTTTCCCGTGTAACCACAAACTATCGCAGTCCAGACACGGCGTCAAGTCCGCATGTTGATCCGCCAAAAAACAGCGGTCAGCGTTCTAAAAATTGCTGCGAGATCACTGAGTCCGCTGGAAAACAATTGTCGTCGGGTCGTGCGCGTCCACAAGTCCTCGCCCAGGAATCAGCTTCAAACTTTCCCGAACAGGTCCGTACGTCACCGTGTACATGCGGGTGTTCGCATCAAAAAGTTTCCACCGCCCCATAGTCCCACTTGCGAATTCCAGCACACCGTTCGGTTCGAACTTAACTGCCGAATCTTCGTTGTTCTGAATCACCATCGGGGTATAAGTGCCAACAACCAACGCGGTCGGATCAAGCGGGGGGTCGAACTTCACCGCACCCGTTGCGCTTACCACGTAATCACCGCCTGCGCGCACCAAACCGCCGCTCGGAGGGATCACCGACAGAATCAGCTTGGTGGGAACTTTCAGATTCCCCACCATTTTTGTCGAACTCGACTGAGCCACCGACGAGATAGTTCTCTTTTCCACCCACGAGTGTTTATCGTCCGTCAGCTCCACGTTGAGCGACGAACGCTGCGCGTTCCCCAGCAGCCCCATGGACTTAAAGCTCACAATGATGGTGGCCGGCCCCGGACCCGATGTGAAATAGAAGTAGTTGGCGCCGACAAAGTTGTCGACAGTTCCATTGTTGTCGCCCGGCTGCAGTGGCGCTGGATGATGAGGGTCAAGCGATTGTGCAATGGCGCCAGGCATGATGCACAGAGCAGAGATCGCAAGGGCAAGAACCTGCCGCACAAAGCGCGACATTGAAACTGGGTGCATATAGATATCTCCTGAATATCGGATTCGCAATTCATTCGGAAAACTTTCGGGATCCATCGCTGTGTCCAACACATCCAATTTTCCAAACGTATGGGCAAGCATACAGAACCATGCAAAGATGATCCACAGAATGTTTAACGCGCTCCGAAGTCTCTTTCCGCCAAATCACTCCGACAAATCACCAGCTATGCAACCACTCCTCATCGCGCCCAATGCGCACCGGTGCATTAAACAGCTCGCTCAGCCGAGTCTCAGTCAGTAACTCCGCGCGCGGCCCATCCCCCACAATGCGGCCGCCCCGCATCAGAATCACCCGCTCAATCTCCGGCAGAATATCTCCCAGGTGATGCGTCACCAGCACCAGTCCGGTTCCCTCCCGCGCCAGCCGCCGCATCGTCTCCCGCAGGTCACGCTGCGCCGCAAGGTCTAGCGCATTCGATGGCTCATCCAGCAGCAATTGCTGTGGCCTATGCACCAGCGCGCGCGCAATCAGAACCCGCCGCTTCTCGCCAGCCGACATCTCCCCAACAAATCGCTCGGAAAGGTGCGCCGCCTCAATCCGTTCCAGCGCCTCCCGTCCGCGCTCCCGCATCTCGTCCGAAACATGCAGATTGGGCCACAGTGTCGAAGCCGAAAAGAACCCGGCAATCACCGCATCCAGTCCGGTCGTAACCGCCGTGCGCTCCCCAGGCAGCTCCGCGGCAACCACACCAAAGTGCCTCCGCAGCTCGGTCAGATCCCACCGCTCACGCCCAAAGATTCGCACCACCATTTCCGGCTGGAAAATCGGATACACCTGGCAAGTCATAGCCATAATCAACGTCGATTTGCCGCACCCGTTCGGTCCCAGAATCGCCACATGCTCGCCGGTCCTCACCGTCAGGTTCACATCGTGCAGTACCACCCGATCCCCGTGCGCCACATTCACATGACGTAGTTCAAGAAACTCACTCCGGCCCTCTAACTCTCTTTGGTCCGCCCCGTTCTCTGTCATCCCACCCCCAACCTGCTAGATTAAATGGGTCAACCACCATGTCCGACGCCTCCCAATTCCTCATCCCACGCGGCTTCCGTTTCGGCGCAACAAAAGCCGGACTCAAGAAGAGCGGCCGCACTGACTTCGCCCTCATCGTCGCGGACGCACCAGCCTCCGCAGCCGCTGCCTTCACCGCCAACCGCGTGATCGCCGCCCCGTTAATCGTGGACAAGGAAAATCTCCGCGCCTCCGGTAGCCTGGTTCGCGTAGTGGCCATCAACGCGGGCAACGCCAACTGCGCCGCGGGCGAGTTGGGCATGGCCGCCGCTCGCAGAACCTGCGCCGCCGCGGCAGACACTTTTGCATGCCCAATAGATCAGGTATTTCCCTCGTCCACCGGCATCATCGGCGTCCCGCTCCCCGCGGAAAAACTCATCGCCGCTCTGCCCGCGCTTTCAGCCTCGCTCGGCCCAGAGTTCGACCACTTCCAGCAAGTAGCTCAAGCCATTCTCACCACCGATACCGTGGAGAAAACCGCGTTCGCCCGGCTCGAAGTCGTGGGCGCTGACGGATCAAATGAAACGACACGAGAAATCCGCATAGCCGGCGTCTGCAAGGGCTCCGGCATGATCCACCCCCAGCTCGTCCCCCACGCCACCATGCTCGTCTACATCCTCACCGACGCGCAGGTCGAGCCCGCCGTGCTGGATGGCTATTTACGCCAAGCCATTGACCTCAGCTTCAATCGAATCTCCGTCGATGGCGACACCTCAACCAATGACACTGTGCTGCTCCTAGCCTCCGGTGCAAGCGGCGCAACTATAGAAGCTGGCCATGAAGAGTTCTCAGCGGCACTAACCCAGGTCTGCACATCATTGGCTCGTCAAGTCGTTGCCGACGGTGAAGGAATCACGCATGTCGTTGAGCTAAGGATTGAAGGAGCAGCCACCGACGCCGACGCCCTCAAGATCGCGAAGGCAATCGCCCATTCCCCGCTGGTAAAAACCGCCTGGGCCGGCAACGATCCAAACTGGGGCCGCCTCGTCGCCGCCATCGGCTACTCCGGCGCGGAGATTGACCCCAACCGCATCGACATCGATTTCGGCGATCTCCCCATCTGCCGCAACGGTGGGCGCGCAGCCGAGTTCGACGAGTCCGCAGCACACGCCTACATCACCGACTCTGAATTCTCCATAACCATTCGGTTAAATACAGGATCAGGCTCGTGCGTCTTCTGGACCACCGACCTTACGGTGGAATACATCCACATCAACGCCGACTACTCGTCCTAGTCTTAACAGACCCTCAAGCAATCAGTCCTGCCGCAGCGCAACCATAGGTTCCACGGCCATCGCGCGCCGCGCAGGAAAATAGCACGAGGCAAGCGCGGCGAACGCCAGAACCAGTCCTACCAACGCGTAAGTGGCAGGATCCCACACGTTCACAATGACCACCGTGCCCACAGCACGCGCCACAAGCAATGCTAAAGCCAGGCCAACCCCAAGACCCAAAGCAATAATCACAACGGATTGTCGGTAGATCATGCGGAACACTGTGCCTCGCGTCGCGCCCAACGCCATGCGCAGGCCTATCTCGTGAATGCGGCGACCAACCGAGTAGGAAACAACACCGTAAAGCCCAATCACCGCCAGCGTCAATCCAAGTCCGCCCATGATTGCGGCGAGCGACGCTCCAATCTGGAACAGCAGCAGCCCGTTCATCGTGTAGAGCCCCTGGCGCATCGACTGCACCTGAAAGACGGGTAGCTGCGGCGAAAGGGTATGAACCGTCTTAACCACAGTTGGGACAAATGAAAGCGGATCGCCTTCGGTCTTCAACTGGAACACCATCAGAGAATTTCCCTTCATGTGCTGGGCGTAAGGGATGTAAAAAAATGGCCTGGACTTGCCTCCACCAAAAACCTGGAATTCAGCGTCGCGTGCGATTCCTACCACCTGCAGCTTGCGGTCCTTTTCGGTCGCCATGCTGAAAGTGCGGCCAATTGCATCTTGATTCGGCCAGAACTTCTTGGCTGTGCTCTCGCTGACAATTGCCACATCTCTACCGAGCTCTTTGTCCGCATCGGTAAATGCCCGTCCACTGGCAAGACCGATGCTCATCACGTTGAAGTAATCTGGCGAAATCACGTTGTAACCCGCATCTCTATCGGTGGGATTGGCAGGTGCCGGGGCCCCGTCAATCGTCAGCCGATCGCCGGCGCCAAAATAGCCCAGCGGAACAGAGTTTGCATGGCTCACGAATTCAACTCCCGCGACTTGCTGCAACCGCGCTGTGATGTTAGCCGCCAAGTCGCGCGTTTGCGCATCCGTCAACCCAATCTCATTGCCGTCAAGGACCAGATTCAAAACGTGATCCGGCTTGAAACCGAAATCCGTTGTCTGCATGGCCTGAAGACTGCGCACAAACAAAGCGGTAACAACCAGCAACACAAGAGAACCGGCAATCTGCAGCGCCACAAGCCCATCGCGAAGCCAATGACGGCCTCCTGTGACGCCACGACTTCCTTCATGCAGAACCGCGTTTACGTTAGCCTTTGCCATGCGCAGCGCAGGCACAAATCCCACCACCACCCCCGCAAGCAACGCCGCAGAGAATGAATAAATAAAGATGCGCCAATCGAAATCAAACGCGAAATTCACCGGCAGATCGGCATGAATGTCTAGGTGGCTCAACGCACTGCTGCACCATGTTCCCAGAAGCACGCCCATCCCTCCGCCCATCAGCGCCAGGGTCACGCTCTCGGTAACCATTTGACCAATCAGGCGGGATCGGCGCGCACCCAGCGCAGTGCGAATCGCCATCTCGCGCTCGCGCACCGTGGCGCGCACCAGGACAAGGTTCGCGACGTTGACGCAGGCCAGCAGAAGAACCATTCCGGCAAGGGATAAAAAGAGCCCAGCAACAATGTAAATCGTGTTGGAATTCCCGGCGTTTATTCGGAGAGCCGGCTCGGGATAAGCTTCAATGCCAAGCTTCTTCTCAACTTCAGGATGTTGCCGCATCAGGTCCTGTGCAACAACATTCAGACCGGCGTTCGCCTGCTTTAAAGTCACCCCGGGAAGCAGACGCCCGTTCACAATCAGCATCCGGTTCTGCCAATTATTCATGGCGTCAACCGGAGTGCCGGCGAGCGGCAGCTCCGACAAAGGCAAATACGCCGCGACGGATACAAAACTCTGTACGCCGTGAAAGCCTTTAGGAGCCACGCCGGCAATGGTCACCGGGTGGCCGTTGAGCGTTACTGGTCGTCCAACCACGCTCGGATCGCCATTGAACTTTTCTTTCCAATAGCCGTAGTCGAGCACGATGACGGAATCGCTTCCCGGAACCTCGCCTTCACTTTGCAGAAACAGGCGTCCCGCAGCCGGCTTCAGCCCCAGCCCATCGAAAAAGTTGCCGCTGACATACGACGTCATAATGCGCTGCGGCTGCTGCCCTGCAGTGGCGAATCCATCCAGCGAGATTGTGTATGCAAACACTTGGCTGAATGAACGCCCGCTCTGCGAACGGATCTCCTTGAACTCCGGCCACGAAAACGCGCCCTGAAGAGGTCCGTTATTCTCGCGCGGGACGATCGTCATAATCTGCTCCGCATGCGGCACGGGAAGCGGTTTCAGCAGCAGTGTGTTCACCAGGCTGAAGATCGCCGTGTTGGCGCCAATTCCAAGCGCCAATGTCAGCACAGCAGTAATAGCAAAGCTTGGCGCCCGGCCAAGTTGGCGGAACGTAAACCGAAGATCCTGAAGCAAGGTCCCCATGAAAACCTCCACGCACCCATTGGTATGCGGCCATTGGTATGCGGAAGCTATTGCACGTTCCCTGCCAAAGGCGTCCAGATGTATGTGCCTCATTTACAACGATAAGCTCTGAGCAAAATGATGCACTAAGACTCGTTTCTTGTGCGGATTCGCGAATCAATGTCCGATACCGAACAACCATTCCAACCGCCGACCCTCAACATCCGCATCGCTTCCCCGCGTTGAATCATCCAAAACCCATGAGCAACGGGTTGGCAGTTTCGGTCCTCGATCTTGTCGGTATGCATACCGGCGAACCAGCAGGTAGCGCGATCGCAAGGTCAGTCGACCTCGCGCGCCATGTTGAGCAACTGGGCTACAAACGTTTTTGGCTCGCGGAGCATCATGCCATTCCGGGTCTTGCCTGTTCTGCCACGGCAGTGCTCATCGGCCACGTAGCAGGCGCCACCAGCACCATCCGCGTCGGCAGCGGCGGCGTCATGCTGCCCAACCATGCGCCCCTAGTCGTCGCAGAGCAATTCGGCACGCTCGAAGCCATCTATCCAGGCCGTATCGACCTCGGCCTCGGCCGCGCTCCCGGCGGCGACTTCCAAACCATGCGCGCCCTCCGCCGCGATTCAAAACAAAGCGGTGACGATTTTCCCGAACTGCTCGAGGAACTGCGAACCTACCTCGGCCCAGCGCTGCCAGGCCAAGCCGTCAAGGCATTTCCAGGTCAGGGAAGCAACGTCCCCATCACCCTCCTCGGATCAAGCGCCTTCAGCGCCCAGCTCGCAGCCCATTTAGGCCTCCCATTCGCCTTCGCCGCGCACTTTGCCCCCGAGTACCTCCATGCCGCAACAGCTCTCTACCTGCGGCACTTCCGTCCCAGCGCGGTGTTGCAGCAGCCCTATCTAACTGTCGCCGTGCAGGTCATCGCCGCCGAGACCGACGCAATAGCCCGCCGCTTGTTCACCACCCCGCAGCAGCGCTTCCTCCGCCTCATTCGTAACCAGCCGGTCGAATTATTGCCCCCCGTCGATTCCATGGACTCCCTCTGGACTGAATGGGAGCGCGCAGCCGTCGAGAACAAACTGTCCGCTGCGATTGTCGGATCGGATGCGACGGTAAGAGCTGGTGTAAAGAAGTTGGTCGACGAAACCAAAGCCAAGGAGCTGATCGTGGTAACCGACACCTACGATCACCAAGACAGGCTAGAGTCATACCGGCGATTGGCCGGCATTGCCGCAACGATTGAATCTGCGTCCTCCATTCCCGTTTCTACCCGGGAGTTCAGCCTCCCCACCCAACGCTAATCTTTCGTTCTGAAATAAGTTGATAGAATAGACATTGGGTTTTGGACCATGCGGCATCTCTTCAGGAATCTCTCGCTGATTCTGGCGCCAGCCCTGCTGCTCCTTGCGGGTTGCGGGGTCGGACGTGTCACCGCAGATTCCTCAAACGCCACATTCTCCATTACGCCCGGCACCAGCGAAGTCGATACAAATTGCACCGGTTGCAACGCCACAAATTCCCAGGGCAAGTCCGTGGAACAGCTCACGGCCACCCTGACCGGCGGAGGCCCGGCCAACGTCACCTGGTCCCTCTCCGGCGGTGATAGCAACAGTGGCCCCGGAACCATTACCACCTCCGGCCAGTACACGCCTCCCAGCTACCTCACATCAGACCGTGTGCAGGTAATCGTAACTGCGAGCCTCAGCGGCTCAACCGCCACATCAATCTTGACCGTGACCCCTGGATTCCTGCAGCCCCTCACGCCGGAAAACGCCGCCATTGGCGCAAATGGGCAAATGACCATCACCGGTTACCTGGCTGAAGCAGGAGGGGCGATCGGCATCAACTACACTCTTGCCGCCACGCCCACCGGCACCGGCGGCGGTCAGGGCACGCTCGGCTCAACCAACTGCCAAACCAGCACAGAGGCATTCACCTCCTGCACGGTAACCTATACCGCTCCTTCCGCCGTCAGCACCACGGGATTGACCTTCATCGTCGCCACGGCAGGCAGCTCCACGTCGAAGGCCGCCGCCCAGGTGCTGCTGAACTCAGCAGGAGTCGCCAGCAGCCCCACCGCGCACCAGTCCCAATTACCTACGCCCATCGCGCTCGGCACCTCAGGCGGCAACAACAACGATTACGACACCCACAGCAACCAGATCGTTGACTGCTGCGGCGGTACCCTTGGTTCCCTAATTCAGGACACCAACAACCACCAATATCTGCTCAGCAACAACCACATACTGGCTCGCAGCGATCAGGCGAGCGTGGGCGACGCCGTCATCCAGCCCGGCCTCATCGACAACAACTGCACACCCAACGGCGAAGGCGCAGGCACCTCCCTGGTGGCCTCGCTCACAGGCTGGCTTCCACTCAGTTCCAGCACCACCAACGCGGATGCGGCGATCGCACAAGTCAACTCCGGCGCAGTCAGCACCACGGGAAACATTCTCGAACTGGGCACGCGCCAGCCGGATGGCACCCTCGCTGCCGCGCCTCCCGGTATCTCCTCAACCGGTGGCAAAGGCGAAGCTGCCACGCTCAGCCTCACCGTAGCCAAGAGCGGCCGAACCACCGGCCTCACCTGCGCCAGCGTCTCCGCGCTCGCTCTCGACGTCAGTGTCGACTACTACCTCGACTGCGCCGAAACCAGGCCTTACCTCACCAAGAGCTACACCAACCAGCTAGCCATCAGCGGCAACCAGTTCAGCGACGCGGGTGACTCCGGATCGCTCATAGTCGATGCAGCGGACGCCGAACCCGTCGGCCTGTTCTTTGCCGGCGGTACCGACGCATCCGGCGTCGGCCAGGGCGTCGCCAACCCCGCTCCCGACGTCCTCAGCGAGCTCAGCACACAGCTCGGCGGCGGCACAACCTACACCTTCGTCGGCGGTCCCGACCACTCCGTAAGCTGCCTCAACTACGGAGACAGCACGGTCAGCGTCGCACAAGCTCTCACTCTCCCTGGATCTGAAAATGCACACGCCCTCCAGGCAATGGCTCAGGCTCGCACCCTTATCAACTCCGCCACGGGAATCATCGGCGTGGCTCCCGGAAAAAGCAACGACCATGCCGGCGAAGCCGCAGTAGTTCTTTACGTGGACGAAACCATGAGCATTTCCGCGCCGCAATCCGTCAATGGCGTGCGCACCGTGGTCATTCCCACCAACGCACGAGCCGTTGCCGCCGGTTCAGCCCCCTTAACCCCGTTCGACACCAGCGTCCCCACGCTCCCCAACGGCGCGCTAAGCCAGGCCATCAACCTCAAGCAGCAGCTCGCGCAGAAGCTGATGAAGCAGAACCCCGCATTCTTCGGAGTCGGCGTCGGCCAAAGCCTCGACAACCCAAAAGAAGCTGCTCTTGTCATCTATGTGGACCGCAAAAAAGTTCCGGCCAGCCTTCCCCAAACAATCGATGGCCTGCGCATCCGTTACGTGGTAATGGACAGGATGCACGTCACCCGTTCATACGCATCGCCGATCCAATCCCGCAGCCGTTGCATGCCCAAACCTGCAAAGAGTCCATCTTTTCAGATAGGGAGCGGCAGCTTCGATCCAGCCAACCTCCTTCAGCCACTTTTTTGAATTGAATCTGTTCGTTTCTTTTCCATACGGGCAGCCCGACTCGCCGACTTACGGCTGAAACGAAAAGCCATCGCAGATCGGGTCCTGCGCTGACTCGCTGACATGGTATCGCGGCGAAGCCGCAGCTGACTCGCTGATTTTTCCCCAACCCAATTTTTTGTTCATAACGATCGTAGCCCTCCGCCTTTTACGTTCAAAACATTGGAAAATCCCGCATTTCATTCCTCCAATGCGTCGTTCCAAAGCCATTTCAAACCTGCCCTCAGCCCCGTTTTATCGCTTTACCAAGGCCAAAAACTTCACCGTCCCGTCAAACATCGCTTATCCTGTTAATAATTCCTTACTCGCCTCGGCGAGCCAATCAAAAATAACCATGACTCCAGTCGTTTTCGCGGTAGACGATCTACGGGAGCAGTATCTGCGGGAGATGGCGCTCGTCCGCCAGACCTGTGAGCGCACTGGTGACGGCACCGCCGCCATCCGCCGCCGCTCCGCCGTCGTCGACCGTCTCCTCATCGAAATGTGGCGCCGCGCCTTCGCCGGGCAGCCTTCCCTCAACATCTCCCTCCTCGCCCTCGGAGGCTACGGCCGCAAAGATCTCTTCCCCTACTCAGACATCGATGTCCTCTTCGCCTTTGCCGACGAAAAAGTCGAGGCCCAGGCCGCCGAACCCGTCCGCCTAATCATCCAGGGCATGTGGGACATCGGCCTCCGCGCCAGCCCCGCCTCCCGCACCGTCAAGGAAGCCGGCAAATTCGACCCCGACAACCTCGAATTCACCCTCGCCACCCTCGACCGCCGCTTTCTCGCCGGCCAGTTCCCTCTCTATCAGCAGCTCCACCAGGTCGTTCTCCCCGGCCTCGTCCTGAGCGAGTGGAACACCATCACCCAGAAGCTTGGCGAAATTGCCCGCGCCCGCCACTCCCGCTTCGGCAACACCATCTTTCATCTCGAGCCCAACCTCAAAGAGTGTCCCGGCGGCCTCCGCGACTACCACCTCGCCGTCTGGTTCGCCCTCCTGCTTCACCTCAAAGAGACCCGCGAATGGCCTCGCCAGCGCGGAGGCGTCTTCCAAAGCGCCCGCGGCGACGCCGAAGCCGCCTTCGATTTCCTCGCCGCCGCCCGCTGTTTCCTGCACTTCCGCCACGGCCGCGACGACAATACCCTCGACTGGCAATCCCAGGACGAAGCCGCCGCCAACTCCATCGGCCTTGAAACCCGCGGCACCGCCGATCCCAGTTACTGGATGCGTACCTACTATCGCCACGCGCGCATCATCTACCGCCGTGCCGCGCTGCTCATGGAGCACTTACCCGCTCCCGTCAGCTTCTACAAGCAGTTCCGCCGCCGCCGCTCACCCATCGCCGGCACTGATTTCCTTCTCGACCAGGGCCGCATCGATATCGTTCCCGGCGCTCAGTTCAATGACACCTCGGCCATCCTCCGAATCTTCTCCCTCATGGCCACCCACGGCTACACCCTTTCGCAAGCCGCGGAAGACCGAATCACCGACGCACTCCCCGCCCTCGCCATCCACATCCCCGAGGGCCCCTATCTCTGGAACGCCCTGCGCGAAGTCCTCCTCGGCCCTCACGCCGCCCACGCCCTGCGCACCATGCATGCCCTCGGCGTCCTCGAAATGCTCATCCCAGAGTTCCACGGCATTGACGCCCTGGTCATTCGAGACAGCTACCACCGCTATACCGTCGACGAGCACACCTTCCTCACCATCGATAACATCCACGGCCTCCGCCAGCCCCACCACGACTACGAACAGCGACTCGCGCAGCTATTACCCGAGATCGACCGCCTAGACCTGTTCCTGCTCGCTCTCCTGCTCCATGACACCGGCAAGGCTCGCCGCACCGGCGAACACACCGCCCAAAGCGTCGAACTGGCAGACGCCTTCCTCGCCCGCCTCGACTTCGATTCCGAAGAGCGCGAGTCCATCCTCAAACTGATCCGCCTTCATCTCGAAATGTCCAACGCCCTCCGCCGCGACATCTTCGATCTTGAAAACGTTCGCAGCTTCTCTGACAAAATCGGCAGCCCGCAGTTGCTCAAAATGCTCACCCTCATGACCTTCGCCGACATCAAGGCCGTCAACCCCGACGCCCTCACCCCCTGGAAAGCGGAAAACATCTGGCAGTTCTACATGGCCACTGCCAATTACATGGACCGCTCCGTCGACGAAATCCGTTACCGTGCCGCCATTGACCCCACCCTCCTCAACCGCATCCGCTCCATGGTGCCGCCCACCCAGTACGACGCGCTCAAGCACTTCCTCGAAGGCCTTCCCCAGCGCTACCTGCAAACCCGCCTGCCAGAGCAAATCCGCAATCACTTCCAGATGGCTCTCAACCTCGATCGGGATCCCGTCCAGCTCGACCTCCGCCCCAATCGCCAGCTCTTCGACCTCACCGTCATCACCCGCGACCGCACCCGCCTCTTCGCCGACGTCGCCGGAGCCCTCGCCGCCTGGGGCATGAACATCGTCAAGGCCGGAGCCTACTCCAACGAGGCCGGCGTCATCGTTGACAGCTTCCACTTCACCGACATCTTTCATACCCTCGAGCTCAACCCCAGCGAGAAAGACCGCTTCCTCGTCAACCTCCACGACGTAGTCGCGCAAAAAGTCTCCGTCGAGCAGCTCCTCGAAGCCCGCAGCCATCTCAATCACCCAGCAAACCTCAAGGTTGAGGTCGCCACCCGCCTCGAGTTCGACTCCGAGTCCTCCACCCACTCCACCCTACTCCAGGTCGTCGCCCAGGACGTTCCCGGCCTCCTACGCCAGATCGCCCTCACCCTCAGCACCCACCAGTGCGACATCAAAGTGGCCTTGATCGACACCGAAGGCGAAACCGCCATCGACGTCTTCTACCTCACCAGACGCGAAGCCAAGCTCGCTCACGTTTCCCAGCAGTCCCTGGCAAAAGATCTCGCCGCCGCTCTCCAGGCAATGCGCGCCACCGGCAACAGTTGAAGACTTCGCTGCAAAAAGCGTAGTCGAATTTCTGTACGAATTCCTTCCAGAACATTGGGACGCCCTATCCTTGTGTGCCTATGAAAGCGTCTTCTCTATAGCTTAGGAAATTAGATAAAGCTCTAAGAAGGTCTAACCAACACGCGGATATAATCACTAAAAACCTTCTCCAGCTTATTCATTTTAAATGACTTATTATTGACCCCTTCAGTCTGACTTAATATTTCTTGACAACAGTGGTCTGACCTCTATATAGACTTGGGCTGGATTTCTGACTCAAGAATTTGATACGCAAAAAATCCATGAACTTTCGTGACAACAGGATTTAAGAATTCCACGGACCGCAGACGGGCTCTGCCTGTCAGCATTCGAAAACCATTTTGGAGGCGTCAATGAGATCTTCCCGCTTCGGAAACCGCAAAGCGATCCGAACCAAGTTAACCGTTTTCTGTTTCCTGGCCGCCCTTTTCTTCACCATCCCGGTCAACCCGCAGATCGCCGGTACAGGCAACATTCAGGGCTCGGTAAGCGATCCGTCCGGGGCCGTAATCCCCAACGCGACCGTCACGGCCACCGATACTTCCACCCAGGTAAAGCACGCAACCATAAGCGACAAAGCCGGTGTCTATGCCTTTCCCGGTCTCCCCATCGGCACCTATAACCTCCGCGTCTCCGCTCAGGGCTTTGAGGCCTACCAACAGACGGGCATCGTCCTTGAAGTGGGTAGCAGCATTGCCATCAATCCCGCGCTCGCCGTGGGTACGTCCACCATCACAGTTGAGACGCATGCGGAAGGCCTCGCCCTGCAAACTGAAGACGCTTCCTTCAAGCAGACCGTCGACGAGCAGGACATCCAGGAAATGCCGCTCAACTCCGCCAGCCGCCAGATTACGGGCCTGCTAGCCGTCTCCGGTGGTTCCGTTACTGCTCCAGGCAATGACTTTACGGGCAGCAAGTACTCCTACCAGACCGTCTCCATTTCCGTCGCCGGCGGCAATGGCAACACCACACTTTGGCGTCTCGATGGCGGCGACAACCAGGATTACATGGGAAACGGAAATCTGCCATTCCCATTCCCCGATGCGGTCAGCCAGTTCAGCGTCGAATCCACCGTGCTCGGCGCCCAGGATGGCGAGCACACTGGCGGCATGGTCAACGTTGTTACCCGCTCCGGAACCAACATCTACCACGGATCGGCTTTCGAGTTCATCCGCAACAACTACCTCGACGCCGTCAACTTCTATTCCACCTGCACGCCCGTCGCGCCTGCCACCACCTGTTCGGCAAAAGACACGCTCCACCAGAATCAGTTCGGCGGCACCTTCGGCGGTCCCATTAAACACGACAAACTCTTCGCCTTCGCTGCCTACCAGCGCCTGAAGAACGACCAGTCGCAAGCCAGTACCGAGGCCAATGTGCCCACAGCGGCCGACCTCGCTGGCGATTGGTCCACCAACGACGGCGTGCCCGGAGTCGCTGGCAGCAACCACTGCGCTTCCAACGGCACTGCCATTCAACTCGTCGATCCCCTCACCGGAACCAAGCTAGCAGGCAACAAATACGCTTCCCCGCCCACTTATAATGCCCAGTCGCTGGCTTTGGACAAATACCTGCCCGTACCCATCCCCTCGGTAGACACCCTGGGATGCGGTTTGGTCTCCTACGCAATCCCGTCAGCGGTATTCGACAACCAGTTTGTTACCAGGGTCGATTACACAATCAACGCAAAGAACAACCTGTATGGCAGGTACCTGCTTGACGGATATCAGGCTCCGCCATTCTTTTCCCCGACAAACATACTCATCACCACTCAATCGGGAAACATCGAGCGCACGCAGTCCTTCACGCTCGGTGAGGCATTCGCCATCTCTCCCAACCTGGTCAATGCGGCACACGCCACCATCCTGCGGCGCGTCAACAATCGCGGGTACTCTACCAGCGATATCAATGCCACCACCCTCGGTATCAATGACTACCAGGTCGCACCCGTGGGTCTCTATGTCGCCGAAGGCAAGTACACCATCGGCGGCGGCACCAACTCCTTGTCCCACTTCAACGACAACACCCTGGCTCTCGATGATGACGTAACCTGGGTGCGCGGCAAGCACCAGCTCATCTTCGGCGGAGAGTGGGTCCAGAACGAGCTCAACATCGGCAATGCCTACGAAGGCAACGGCGTCTTCACCTTCAACGGCACATACAGCGCAAACGGACCCGATGGAGGAACCAAAGTCGGTGACCAGTCACTCGACTTCCTCCAGGGAACCCTGAGTGCCTTCCAGCAAAGCAAGGAGCAACAGAACGCTCTGCGCGGACCGATTCCCAGCCTCTACGGGCAGGACACCTTCCACGTCTCCAAGAAGCTCACTTTGATTGCCGGCCTGCGCTGGGGGCCCAACTTCATGCCCACGGATTACTTCAACCGCGGCAGCATCTTCAACATGGCTGACTTCCTGGCGGGCACCGTCAGCCAGGTCTACCCCAACGCCCCTGCCGGAGTTCTGTTCTATGGGGATGCGGGTGTTCCAAAAGCTTTCACCAAGAACTCGCCATGGCAGTTCTCTCCCAACGTCGGAGCGTCATTCGATCCCTTCGGCGATGGCAAAACGGTGTTTCGCGCGGGCGCGGAGCTTGCCTATGACAAGCCCAACTTCTTCAGTGGTCAGCGTGTCCAGCAGAACCCGCCGTATGCCACCGCCATCAGCAACCTGCAAACCTCCTCTACCGGTCCGCTGAGCTTCAGCGCTCCTTGGTCCGTCGGCTCCATCACCACAAGCCCCTTTCCACAGCCCGAAATTCCAGGCTCCTCCGCGCCGTTCTTCCCTCAATCCCAGTACATCTTCCTGCCCAGCCAATTCCATGCGGCCTACACCATGCAGTGGACACTCAGCGTGCAGCATGACTTCAGCCACGGATGGCAGGCTCAACTCGACTACATCGGAAACAAAACCCTGCATGACCCCATCGGCATTCCGCTGGATAATGCTGTTTATATCCCCGGAGAATGGGGTGCGGGTGGCACCGGCTGCACAGGTATCGTCACCACCGGACCAGCTGCGGTAAAACCAGGCGCGGCCGGAACAAACTGCTCCACAACCAAGAACTATTCTTCACGCTTCGCGCTCACCGTCGCCAATCCTCTTCAGGGCAACCAGATCGAGGGCAGCGGCGCAGGTACCACGCTCGTAGCGGATTCCGGCATCGGCAACTACAACGGCCTGGTGGCATCCCTCAATCATCGCCTTTCCTCCACCTTTAGCCTCCTCGCCAACTGGACCTGGTCGAAATGCCTGGATGAAGAGGACGGTCAAGGTGACCTCTCTGGCGTCTCGGTCGAGAATCCCGCAAACATCCGCATGGATTACGGCCCCTGCGGCTTCGACTACCGGCACGTCATCAACACTGTCATCGTGGCCAAAAGCAATTTCAGCCGCTTTAACCGCGTAGAAAAGCTGTTTGCCAACAACTGGGAAATCGCCCCACTCATGCACATCCAAAGCGGCGCACCCCTCAACGTCACCGCAGGCGCCGACGACTCTCTCACCGACAATAACGAGGATCGTCCCAACCGGGTCCCAGGTGTCAATCCCTATGCCAAGGTAAAGTTCAATCGCGGCAGCGGCGAGGCAAACCGTGAATACCTCAACCCCGCGGCCTTCGCCGAGATTTGTCCCAGCAATGTCACCCAGGGATGCGCCGCAGCCGGAACATACGGCAACATCAGCAAGAACGCCTTTCGAGGGACTCCGTCTCTGCAGCTCGATTCCCAGATCTCCCGCATATTTCCAATCCACGAGAAATACAACCTCGATCTCCGTCTGGAAGCCTTCAACCTGCTGAACCATCCAAATTTTGGCGCTGCGAACGCATCGGTCGCATCGACATCGTTTGGCCAAATCTCATCGCAATCCAACGCCGCCAGAGTCTTCCAGGGAGCCATCAAAGTCTCCTTCTAGATCACAGCAAAACAGAGAATATGAGGTTCTCCCTTAAGAACGCTGCCCTGTTCCGAAGCTTCGAGACAGGGCAGTCTTGCCATTCAAGCCGTCCATGAATTGCTCCCAAATTCTCGCTGAAAATGAGAATTCACTACGCGTCCTGCTCATGGTTCAACCCGTCTCAGTTATCATGCGCAAGCAAACATTTCGGGAGCTTTCAAAAGATTTATGCTCGCTCGCCGCAGGGGGTCTGCTGTTGCTTTTCGTCATTTAACCATCGAACTTTGGACTCACCCAGCTAGTGTCCCGTCCTAAAGTCCATGACATAAGAAGACCTGTCATCCTGAGCGAACGGGGCCCCAAACGCTTTTCAGTTCCGGGGTCCCCGCAGACAGGTCTTCGTCTGTGGGGTGGAGGTTGGGGGTGGTGAGTCGAAGGATCTGCGGCTGCACTTCGGGATTTATGCTCCGAACGTCTGGGACACCACACTCGTTGCAAACTCAACCAAACGGAGAACTCGGCCATGCCATTTGAGAACAGCAATCGCAGGGACTTTTTGAAAACAGGCAGCGCAGCACTTGCCGCAACCGCGCTCTCCTCATCCGCCTCCAGCTACGCCCAGATCCTCGGCGCCAATGACCGCGTCCGCGTAGGCGTCGTCGGTTGCGGCGACCGCATGAAGCAAGCCCTCATTCCAGCGTTTCTCCAAAACTCCA
>Ga0302319_10004469_pt1 | contig 28702 bp, 19 predicted proteins | sample Bog_T0_2_FD_203319 | JGI IMG/M metagenome (GOLD analysis project Ga0302319, IMG submission 203319) | Peat permafrost microbial communities from Stordalen Mire near Abisko, Sweden - Bog_T0_2 | ecosystem: Environmental > Terrestrial > Soil > Wetlands > Peat | place: Sweden: Abisko, Stordalen Mire... | reverse complement strand
GCTTCAAGAATCTGATTGAGGCCTTCGACGACGCGGCGATAATCCCCTTGATGCTTGGAGATGTCAGCGCGCGTGCCCACGCGGCCGCTGGCAGCAGCTTTCGCGAGCATGTTGGCATCATTCACAAGCGCGTCGATCGAGCTCATCGTCCGGATCAAAGCGGGGACCAGGATATCGTTCTCCGAACGCTTGCCGATCTTTTGCAGGTTGTTGAGTTCCTGGCGATAGTCTCCCTCGCCAATGGTTTCCACGATGCTGACCACTTGCTTGGTGCGTTCCAAGGTGAGGTTCGTTGCCTTTGCAACTTCGGCGAAGATGCCTTGATAGCTGCCTTCAACCTTGATGGTGCAGTCGTTCAATGCGACACGTTGAAGTACCTTGTTGGACTCGACCAATCCGCCCAGGCCGTCGATGCAGGCGTTGAGGTTGCTCTTGATGGTGTTGAAATCGCCGTGATAGGTGTCGGTGATTTTGCTCGGTATATCGCCCTTGCCGATGCGATCGACATATTCAGCCGCAACGTGCAGGGGACCGATAACCGCATCGAGAGTCTGGTTCACGCCGTCGATGATCTTGCGATAGTCGCCTTTGTGTTTGGAGGCGTCAGCGCGTGTGGTCAGCTTACCCTGGACCGCTGCTGCTGAAAGCATGTGCGCATCCTGTGTTAGTGCGTTCACGGCATCGACTGTGCGCTGATAGCTCAGTGTCAGGATGTCGCGATCCGATTTGGCTTCGACCTTCGCACTGAGATCGCCGGCAGCCATCTTCTCCAACCCACCGGCAACGGCGCGAATGTATTCCACCATGCCGCGGAAGGAGTCGGCGAGCGAACCTACTTCGTCACCCGAGTGATATTCGACGCGCTGGTTCACGTCACCCAGCGAAATATTCTTGGCTGTCTCGGCGATGAGGGTCAGCGGTTGTGAAATGCTGCGCGAAATGAATATTCCAAGCGCCAGGCCCAACACTACGCCTACGATGACCAGGGTGAGCAGGACGGTGCGGCTTGAATCGGCAGTCTGCTCCGCCTGCGCTGCGAATTCCTTGGCGCGATCTTCCTTGAAGGCTTCAGACTTGGAAATAGCATCTTCAACCGCGTTGACCTTCTGGCGGCCAGTTCCGTCAGAGAGCTCCACAGAGGCGCGCTTTTGCACGAGGGGCTCTTTCATCGCGAGCGCCACAATCTGGTTGGCGGACTCGAGGTATTCGCTCCAGGCCTGGTCGTCCTTGGCCAGCATCGCCTTGCCACTGTCGGTGTGGATCAAGGCACGGGCTTTTTCCATGTTGTCGTTGTATGCAGCGATGTCCACTTGCATACGGCTCTTGTATTGCTCGCGGTCCGCGTCAGATGTGGCGAGAAGAATGTTCTTCACGGCTCTATCCATGTGGATGAGCGAGATATCAGCTTGCTTCAGGTAAGCGATACCGAGGGTCTGGTTCCCATACTGCTCTTTCGCCAGGCCTGCAACTTCGCTGAGTCTCGTGATGCCCATGTAGCCGACGATTGCGGTAATGGCTCCAACGATAACGAAAGCCGCGATGAGTCTGGTGCCGATCTTCATGTCATAAAACCATTTCATTGTCCCTGCTCCTTAGGGTGGTCGTGCTTCTCAGCAAGCCTTCCATCCCGCAATTTGCCCGGCCCCTCGCCAAGCTCTCTGTAACATCGATTTTTGCGATGCTCCCATGGTTCGCTATAACTTCGGCGTTGAGAGCTGCAACTCGTTATCGGCACATTGTTGCAATTTGCTCAATCGGTTTTGTATTAATTCCGCGTGTGCGGTTTGCTGCTTAGCGTGTTGCTGTGGCGGCCTTTTTGGATGACGACCTTTTGGCTGCCTTTTTTGCTGTGGTACGCGATTGAACTGGTCCCTGAACTTCGTCTGTAAATGAGTCGGCGGAGGATGACAACCGCTTGTCAGTTGAAGTCTCTTCGGAATGCACGACTTCATTCTTCCGGCTGCGAGCGGGCTTGGTGTAATCCACTTCGACGGCTCGTTCGGTGTCGAGAATCAGCAATAACTGGTCCTTCAACTTGTAGACGCCGCGGATAAGTTCGCGCGCGGTTGGGTCGAGGTTCTCGGGCGGGCGTTCGCAATTGGCAGCGTCCATGCCGACCACGTCGCCAATTTCATCGACGAGCAGGCTGACTGCGCCATCTGCGGTGCGGACCACCATGTTCATCGGGGCCTGACCACCTGGGCGCGGAGGAAGCAGCAGCTGCCGCCGCATGTCAATGGCGGTCACGATTTGCCCGCGCAGATTGATCAATCCTTCGATAACGTCGGGGGCCTGGGGCACAGGGCTCATTTGTTGAGCGCGCAATACCTCCTGCACCTGCAAAACATCAACGCCGAAGAACATGTCGGCTACGAAGAATGTTGAGAACTGTCCGCTCGCTTCCGTTACTTCAGATCCTGGTGTTGCCAAATCAGTCGCCATTGGTCATCTCCTGTGCCAGGTAAGCCAACTCGTCGTCGAAGGAAGCGGGCGGAGCTACCAACTGCGTCACCGCTTCAACAACGAGTTCGTGATCCAACTTTGCCAGGCAATCTTTGAATCCTGCTTTGCGCGCAGCGGAGGCACGCGACGGGTCGGCGGAATCGGAAAGCGCCAGCACGGGAATACCATGCCACTCCGGTCTACGGCGCAAGGACGAGAGCAAAGCAGAACCGCCCTTGGGCACAAGGTCCAGCGCCGCAATGACCACGTCAATCGGCTGTTGCTCAAGCCTGCGAACCGCATCGTCGAGATTGGCCGCTTCAAGCACCAGGTATCCCGCCATTTCCAGACCGCCGCGAATCATGCCGCGCGAGAAGGCAGAAGAATCGGCGATGAGAATCGTCTTGCCGGCTTCCTGCTTTTCAATGCCTTCTTCCCAGTTCCCCGCAGAAGCGCGAATAACTGCGTTGAGATCGAGGAAATCGGTAACTTGCTTACCCACTACCGCGGAACCAAGCAGTCCAGGGCGTCCTGACTTCTTACGAACCTTTGCTGCTTCTTCGACGACATCGACGATCTGATCGACGACCATGCCAATGCTGCGGTCGCCATCATTAAAGACCACCACCTGCACTGGATCGGTCGTTTCGCTCTCACCACCGTAGCCGCCTTCCAGAACGCTGGTAAGTGACACGAGAGGCAGAATACGGTTGCGATATTGAATCACCTGTCCACCCGCTGCGTGCTCGATGGAAGAGCGCGGGAATTCTTCGAGTCTTGCGACAAGTGAAAGCGGAATAGCCAGACGATCGAACGAACCCGCTTTGAACAACAGCAGCCGCTGCCGTTCGCTTTCCGATTGCGCTTTCTGCTTTGTTGCCGCCCGCGCCGGCTCACGCGACTCGTCGAACACGCCGGAGCGCTTCCCAATACCCTGCACGTCGAGGATGAGTGCTACACGGCCGTCGCCCATGATGGTTGCGCCGGCATACAAGGTAAGCCCCTTCAATTGCTTTCCGAGAGGCTTGACGACAATTTCCTGCGTGTCGTTGATGCCGTCGACGACCAGGCCAAACTGCCTGTCTTCGACCTGAAGAACGACCATGCTGATCGCTTCATCTCCGTCCAGATCATTCAGGCTGAGCACCTGGTTGAGGTATGCAATGGGCAGCAGGCTTCCACGGCGGCGATACACCGGAGTGCCATGCACATATTCAATGTGCTTTTCCTTGGAGTCCGCCTCGATGCGAATAAGTTCAAGCAGGCTTACTTGCGGGATGACGAATCGTTCGCCGCCGCTGGTGATTACCAGGCCGGGAATGATTGCCAGCGTAAGAGGTATCTTGATTTTTACAGTCGCGCCTTCGCCTGGCCGGCTGAATAGATCGACAACTCCGCCGATTTTTTCAATGTGGGATTTCACCACATCCATGCCGACGCCACGACCGGAGATATTGGTCACTGCCGCCGCGGTTGAAAATCCCGGCAGGAATATGAGGTTGTAGGCTTCGCGATCGCTGAGCTTTTCCGCCTGCTCAGGCCGCAAGAGCCCTTTCTCGATTGCCTTCGCCTTGACTCGCCCTGGATCGATTCCCGCACCGTCGTCAATGATCTCGATGTTGACCTGGCCGCCTTCATGGAACGCGCGAAGAGTGAGCCTTCCTTCCGCGGGCTTGCCGTTGCGCACCCGCACGTCAGGCATTTCGATGCCGTGATCGCAGGAGTTGCGAATGAGATGCATCAACGGATCCTTGATAGCCTCAATGATGGTGCGGTCGAGCTCTGTTTCCGCTCCGTCCATTTCGAGTTGGATCTGCTTGCCGAGAGCGATTGCCATGTCGCGCACAACGCGTGGGAGCTTGTTCCAAACCACGCCGATGGGCTGCATGCGCGTCTTCATGACGCCTTCCTGCAACTCGGTCGTAATAAGGTTCAGCCGCTGCGAGGTGGCGTTGAGTGCTACGTCTTCGCGCTCGGTATTGAACTGGAGGATCTGGTTCCGGGTGAGCACCAACTCGCCAACCAGATCCATGAGCTTGTCGAGAAGACCAACTCCCACGCGGATGTTTGCGTCAGCGGCGGCCGAGTGACGCATGACATCTTCATCCTTCTTCTCCGGATCTTTTCTGCGATCTTCTTCCTGCCGTCTGTCTTCCCCCTGGCGACGTTCTTCCACCACAGGGATTTCGGGCTGCTTGACTTCAACTGGCAGGGGGGACTCTACGACGATTGGTGCCACGGGTGGAGGAGGTGCGATGACAGCGGCTACCGGCGGTGCAACCGCGACAGGAGCTGGCGGAGCGGGTGCCGGCTCCGGCTCAACACTGCTGGGCAACTGGGCCGCTGCCCGCAGGCGTCCAGTCAGGTCTTCAAAGCGGGCTGGACCTTCCTTCCCGTCCGCCTCAATCGAAGCCAGCACCTTTCGTGTGGCGTCCACCGTTTCCAGAATCAACGACACGAGTGCGGGATTCAGTTCCCGCTTTCCGTCGCGAAGCTGACTGAGCAGGGTTTCGGCCTGATGCGTGATTTTTTCGAGCGTAGTGAATGCCAGGAAGCCGCACGCGCCCTTGATGGTATGAATGGTGCGGAAGATGCTGCTAAGCAGATCCTTGTCCCGAGGACGTTTTTCGAGCTCGACAAGGTCCTGGTCCAGACGTGAGAGATTCTCATCACATTCGACCAGGAACTCCCTGATCATCTCCTGGTCTTCCGCGCTCAGGTTCTCCATGATTCCCCTCTTGTTCGCGGTCCGCGTTCTCTTCACCGCTTCTCCAAACGGAAAGTGCGGGATGCGTCCGAGCGACTTCTATCGGCATGTGCGCCGAGTAAGTTCAAAGGAGTTGGGAAGCCGTGGTGAAGATTTGTCCGGCTGACCAAAGTCCGTGTGGAAAAATATCGGATCCCATCGGTTGTACGAAGAGTATTTTCAGGTTATGCGGCGAGAATGCACGCGATTAAATCCGGATAAGTATCGATGGAATGTCTCTGCGAAGGCAGGAGTTCGAAGGATAGGTTGCCGGCAGGTACTACCAGGAGACAAATAACACCGGTATTAGTTGAACGGGATTCCATGTTATGCCGATAGGTCCACCGCGGGAGGTAACCCCGGGTTCCAGCGGAGCCCTGCTCCCAGCCTTAAAGGTAACCAAAGGACTCCCGAACCATGAAAAGCTTCTCTTCTCTTTTGCGAGCCACTGCCGCATGTGTCGCCTTGGCAATACCCTCGGCAACGTTCGCCCAACAAGTAGCCTTCAATGACATGCCCGCCGCGCCCAACGAGTCCTCTTCTACCTCGGGGACGACGTTGAACCGGCCTGCCGCCACCGCACCTGCGCTTCCTTCGTGGGAAAACACCTTCGATCGCTGGGTTGACCTCAACGCCTTCAACTACGGAGCACGTTATCGCAGCGTTCTCGACATCGACGGAGCCCGCAGCTTCGACCAGGGCCAGGAACGCCTGATTGCCGACGGCAAATTCAAGTTCGATCAGGAGGGACGGTATGGAATCGGCTTCCACCTTTCCAGCGGCCGCTACTTCAATTGGGCCTACTCTTCGTTCCTCGGCGGCGGACAGGTTGAATTCATCAACCAGACCGAAATGAACATGTCGCCCATGCAGCTTTACATCATGAACGTCGCCCCGTTTCAGCCCGGCTTCTTCAACTCCGATGGCGCTCAGCTTTATTTCCGCCAGGCCTTCCTCACGGCTCAGCCCATCAAGGGGCTTGAACTCCAGTTCGGCGGTCTCGGAATCGAGCGCGGCGTCAACACTGAAGCCACAAGCTACGACGACGATGGTTACATCTCCGGCGAGCGCATCTCGATCAAGCGCCCCAAGCTGCTCTTTCTCGACGAGGTTTCATTCACGCGCGCATATATCGGAGACACCTACACACCGAACTTCTTTGCTCGCGGTCAGCACCTCGCCATCTCCAATTACCGTCAGATTCTGGGAGAGAAGAACATCGGCAAGCGTGTCTCCGTCTCTGCGGACTACACCTATTCCGAGCCCGAGTTCGGCGCCTTCTTCCTCAAGACTGTTCGCGAGGGCATCCTTGCCGACATCCACGAAACCAAGATCTTCGACAAGGTGCGCTATGAGGCGTATCAGCGGACGAATTCAGGAGCTTACGCAGTTGGATACCCCTTCCCTTCCGGCCGCGGATCTGCGCTCACCGTGAGCAAGAACTTCAAGGACCGGGTTTCGGTCGAAGCCGGCTTTGCCGATATCGACATGAACTACATCACCAACATGGGACTGGACGTGCAAGCCCTGATTCTCGGCCTCACGGTCAATGGCGATCAGTACGGCGTTGGTAACAGGTACTTCGTGCGCCCGACAATTCCTTTGACCAAGTCTGTGAGCCTGGTTGGAAGTTTCAATCACCTGTACAGCACAGGCGTCGAGCCACCCGTACCGACGGCGATCTGGAATGCGCAGGCGTTCACCGCCGGTTTTGTGATCGACGGCAAGAAGCTGTTCTTCCATCCAGCGGCCCACTAAGTTCAAGCTCTAATTGGAACGCTGGCAACCGGGGGCAGTATCACCGCAGTAGCGGCGATACTGCCCCTGTTGTTCTTTGCATAGAACGCGTTGACACCTCCGGCCACGTCAACGGAAACCCAAACACAAAACTCGCATAACACTCGCCAAGGCCGGCATCCCTCTGAACAATCACGTGGATGGCCCGCAAGTAATCACAGGTCGATTGAAACAGCCGTGACGTTATGCCGATAAATGCACTGCGGGAGAAGATCGCGGGTTTCCGAATGACCCGGCTCCTAGCTTCAGAGGAACAAAAGGACAACCGGTAATGAATAACTTCTTTTCATTTTTGCGAGCCACTGCCGCCTGCGTCGCCTTGGCAATACCCTCGGCGATCTCTGCCCAACAGATAGCCCTCAATGACAATATGCCCAGCGCACCCAATGCCGCTTCGACAACGTCGGCGACAACACTCGTGCGCCCCGCAAGCCCCGCACCTGCAATCCCTGGCTGGGAGTCCAGCTTCGATCGGTGGGTAGATCTCAACGCCTTCAACTACGGTGCGCGCTACCGCAGCACCTTCGACGCCAACGGCGCTCGCAGCTTCGATCAGGGCCAGGAGCGTTTGATTGCCGATGGAAAGTTCAAGTTCGATGAGCAGGGACGATACGGAATCGGGTTTCACCTCTCCAGCGGTCACTACTTCAACTGGGCGTATTCAGACTTCATTGGCGGAGGACAACTTCCATTCGTCAACAATGTCGAAGCGAGGATGACGCCTTATCAGCTGTACGTGATGACCGTGATTCCCCCTGCGAATGGCTTCTACACCTCGGGCGGCGCACAGCTATATCTTCGCCAAGCGTTCCTGTCCGCTGCGCCGATCCACGGCGTCGAGTTTCAATTCGGCGGCCTGGGAATCAATCGCGGCGTGAATACCGAAGCAACCAGCTATGACGAAGACGGATATATCGCGGGCGAGAGGCTGACGATTGAGCGGCCGAAGCAGATCTGGCTCAGCGAATTGTCGTACACACGCGCTTACCTGGGAGACTTCTATACGCCCAACTTTTTCGCGCGCGGTGAAAGACTTTCCAAGTCGAACTATTGGCAGATTCTGGGACGGAAGGATCTCGGCAAGCGGGTTGCGATCTCGGCAGACTACACCTATAGCGCGCCGGAAAACCTGGTGGAAAAGGCCTTCATTCTGAAGACGACCAGGGAGGGCATTCTGGCCGACGTTCATGAGAGCAAAGTGTTCGACAAGGTGCGCCTCGAAGCTTATCAGCGGATCAACGGAGGACTATTCACAACAGGAATTCCGTTCTCCGACGGCAAGGGATATGCCTTGACGGTAAGCCGCAGCTTCAACAAAAGATTTTCATTCGATGCTGGAATCGCCGATATCGACATCGCCTATATCAACAATATGGGGCTGGACGTACAAGCTCTTGAACTCGGCCTTACGGTGAACGGCGATCAATACGGAATCGGCAAGAGGTTCTTCGTTCGCCCAACCGTTCCGCTCACGCGTTCTGTCAGCCTGGTAGGCAACTACAGCCACCTGTTCGACACCGACAGGAACAACGATGGAAACCCCATCGACATCTGGAACGCGCAAGCTCTCACTGCTGGATTCGTGATCGACGCAAAGAAACTGTTCTTTCATTCTCCGGCAGTCCAATAATACCCCTCTCTGTACGAAGTTGAAGAAACAGGGGGCTGCCTTGCCAGGGTCCTGGCGACGCAGCCCTCTTCCACATTCCACGGGCCCGCTTTGAATGCATGAAGTTCGACATGAAGGCGCTGAACAACACGGAATAGCGCGTCTTTCACGATTCGCCCGATGCTCTAAGCGCCCTCTGCAGCCGGCCCGCTGTGGGCAACAGACCTCGGGTAAGTGCCAGGAGGACGTTGGGCTGTGGAGCAAATAACAATGAAGCACCCAGGACAAGTACTGCGTGACCAGTTATCCGGCGAGGGCGACATCGAGCCGTTTCTCGGAATCTACGACAGCTTTTCTGCCAGCATTGCCGCGCCATTTTCTACCAATTTATTCCTCTCCGGGTTTGGATTTGCAGCAAGCTTCTATGGACTTCCAGATATTGGCTATATCTCCTGGACTGACATGGTGGCCGCAGCGTGGAGAGTGCGGCAGATATTGCCGGATCACAGGCTGCTTGTCGACATCGATGACGGTTACGTAGACTTACATACTGCGCGGCTTGTCGTAAAGCAACTCGATCGCATGGGCGCCGCTATGGTGATGCTTGAGGATCAGGCACGTCCGAGGCGCTGTGGCCACGTCGACGGCAAGCGGTTGCTTCCCCTTCCCGATTACATTGAGAAGTTGAGTGCAGTGCTTGGCGATTGCGAGAATATCTGCGTGCTGGCCCGTACGGATGCTGCCGGAGAAGAGATCGATCGCCGCGTCGAAGCCATATCGAAGACAAATGCAGATGTGCTGATGGTTGACGGCATCGATTCCATCGAGACGTTGCAGCGAGTCAGGCGATCCACTCACAAGCCGCTGCTCTTCAACCAGATCGCCGGGGGTAAAAGTCCACGCCTTTCAATGAGTCAATTGAGGGAATTAGGAGTGCGCCTGGTTCAATACTCCACTCCAATGCTGTTTGCGGCGCAGCAGGCCATGACTCACGCTCTGGACACCCTCATGGAGAGCGATGGCGTCCTTCCGCATAATCCAGATGGTGGGAATGTTGGAGTCCCTGAATGCCTCGCGCTTCTGCAAGCAAATGTCATCGCGCCGAATTGCACGGTCTCGACGACATAGGCAACGAGTCTCCGAAATCTGCCGATATATAACATGGATGTGTTTTCCGTTCTGCCCGGTACTAACAGCTTGAATTCGCAGTTAGTAGCTCCAGTCGCATTGGGCGTGAATGACCTCCATGATTCTAGGCGTCCGGCACGATGACAATTTCGCGCCGCGAACACAGGGGTTTCAATGAGCGGTGCAACAGAATGGATCGCTGAAGATCAGCAGGCATTTCGAATTCAGGGCGCCAACTGGCGCATCGCTGATGACACGCAGCCAGCGGAAATGCCGCGCTCGTCTGTAGACCGCCTGAGACAGGCCTTGGAGTCGGCGCGCATCGGCACGTTTGAATGGGATGTCGTCAGCAACCAGATGGTCTCATCGCACTTGTACGACGAGTTATGGGGGACCAGGTCAGGCGGCTTCTTAGGCAGCAATGACGGATTCCTGGAGCGCGTCCATCCCGATGACCTGCCGGACATCACCCTCGAACTCAACCTGTGCATTGCGGCTCAGAGACCGCTCGTAAGTGAGTTTCGAGTTGTGTGGCCCGATCGAAGTGTGCATTGGTTGATGGTGCGCGGTGAATTTACCTTCGATGATGACGGGCACCCGATGCGCCTGCGCGGTGCGGCAATTGATATAAGCGGACGCAAGCGACATGAGGAGGCATTGCTTGAAGCGGCGCGCAAAGCCGAAGATTCCAATCGCGCGAAATCGGGGTTCTTTGCCAATGTAAGTCACGAGATTCGCACACCATTGACAGCAATCATCGGCATGACATACCTTGCCATGCGCGCTAACCCGAGCCCGCCGCTGGAACGCTACCTGGCGAAGATCGGCAGTGCCGCTCAATCTTTACTTGGAATTACTAACGATATTCTTGATTTCTCGAAGATTGAAGCGGGCAAGCTGGAGCTTGAACACATTCCGTTTCTACTTGACGACATCATCAATGGACTCGACGACATCGTCGGTCAAAGGGCTTATCAGAAGGGACTCACTCTAGTATTTTCGGTTGCCAGAGACGCTCCTCGTTACCTGGTGGGAGATCCGCTGCGCTTGGGACAGATTCTTATCAACCTGATTAATAATGCGGTCAAGTTCACGGAAAATGGTGAGATTGTTGTGCGAGTTGCGGCTTCGAATGTAACGAACGACAGAGCCCTATTCAGCTTTTCAGTCTCCGACAGCGGAATTGGAATGACCGCAGATGAGTTATTAACCCTGTTTCACTCCTTCAAGCAGGCGGACGCTTCGATTGCGCGCAGATACGGTGGAACTGGGCTCGGTCTCGTGGTTTGTAAGCAGCTTTGCGAATTGATGAATGGGCATCTCACTGTAGAAAGTGAGCCGGGGAAAGGAAGCACCTTCGTTTTCAAGGCAACTCTTGGTGTCGCCTCGGGAGCAGGGCTGCAGTAACTCCTTCAGTCGGACTTACACCAGTGACTTACTGCTCTGGATTGTAACCCGCTGAAACGATAAATGCCCTGAAAATAAAGCGCATGCATGTCGATATGCTTTGAATAGATCTTAACCAGCAGAGGTGAAGGGTGTCCCACGGAAGTGATGCGATGGAACATAGCACACTGGCTACAACTGACGACGGGCGAGCCCTTTGCTTGATGACTCATTCGGACGCTGATTGTCGCAGTACAAGTGAGCAGTGTTTCAAGTCGGTCGTAAGGGCGCTGCAGGCGAGCGAGGTTCGCTACCGTACTCTGCTGCAGGCCAGCATGGATTGTGTTGTGGTCTGCCGACAGAGCGATGGCCATTTTATCGAAGTGAATCATGTTTTCCTGGAACTGCTGGGCTACGAACCACATGAAGTTGTCGGGCGGACTGCCGTTGAGTGCGGCTTTTGGGCGACGCCGGACTTACTTCGGGATTTAGCGGAAATGTTCACTGGAAAATCGAGACTTCGAGATTTCAAGACGCAGCTAAAAAGGAAGAATGGGGAGCATCTTTGGGTGATGATGTCGGCCGCATCGATGGAGCTTCATGGCGAAGCCTGCGTCATGTGCGTCATGAAAGATGTCTCAACTGCGAAGGCTGCCGAGGATGAGATCCGGAATCTTGCGTTCTACGACTCGCTGACTCAACTGCCTAACCGACGGCTGTTACTTGATCTTTTGCGCCAGAACCCCGGTGCCCGCAAGCGAGATCAGAGCATGAAGGCGCTGCTGTTCATCGATCTGGATAACTTCAAGACGTTAAACGATACGCTCGGATACAAGACAGGTGACGTATTGTTGCAGGAAGTAGCGGTGCGCCTTTCCGCTTGCATACGAAGCACCGACACCGTAGCACGGTTGGGTGGAGATGAGTTCGTCGTGATGATCGAAGACCTCAGCGAGAGCCCAGAGGAAGCCGCGGCCCAGGCGGCAGCAATCGCGGAGAAGATTCTTATTGCAATTGACGCCCCTTATCAGTTACCCGGTCATGAATGGCGCGGCTCCTGCAGCATCGGCATTACAATCTTCGGCGATCGGCGCGATAACGCGGAAGAGGTCTTGCAGCAAGCGGACATCGCAAACTATCAGGCGAAATCAAATGGACGCAACACAGTGCATTTCTTTGCACCGGCATTGCAGGCTGCCGTGCATGAGCGCGTTTTGCTTGAGGACGATCTGCGCAAGGCAATAGGCACAGATCAATTCCTGCTCGAATTCCAACCGCAGGTGAATTGCGGTTCGGTCATTGGGGCTGAAGCTCTGATTCGCTGGAAACATCCGAAACGCGGTACCGTACTGCCTTGTGATTTCATACCGCTGGCTGAAGAGACAGGGCTGATTCTGCCGCTGGGAAATTGGGTTGTGCAAAATGTTTGCATGCTGATCGCATCTCTGGCTGCACGCGGTGAGGCCACTGACATTACGTTCGCGGTGAATATCAGCGCACGCCAATTCAGGCAGCCAAAATTCGTTGAGGAAGTGCTGTCGGCGCTCGACCGCAGCGGGGCCAGCCCGAAGAGTCTGAAACTAGAGCTGACTGAGAGCATGTTAGTGGATGACTTCGAAAAAGTAATCAGCAAGATGACCGATCTCAAGTCGCATGGACTTACATTTTCGCTGGATGACTTTGGTACGGGGTATTCATCGCTTTCGTATTTGAAGCGTTTACCACTGGATGAATTGAAGATCGATCGTTCGTTCGTCCGAGACATTCTGGTGGATGCATGCAGCGGTGAGATTGCTCATAGCATCATATCCCTGGGCCGTGCGATGGGCCTTTCCGTGATTGCGGAGGGCGTGGAAACAGAGGCACAGAGGGAGTTTCTTGCGCGTCTCGGTTGTCATTCATTTCAGGGCTATTTGTTTAGCAGGCCGCTGCCACTGGAGAAGTTCTGGCATCTATTGCGGGGCATCGCGAAAGGCCACGCCGGCATCTCACCGTAAGTCATGCGGTTCTTGAATGTGTGGAAGGGTATAGAATTCCGCGATGTCGACCGTTCAATGAACAAAACTTTGGAGTAGTTTAACCCTAATCATTTGAAGTTATCCAGTTGAACATAGCCGTGAGTTACTCCGATAAGGCTGTACTGAGGGATATCGTGCCTGACCTAGACACAAGACAAGTGACAAGCGCACCCTGGGCGATGGAGATGAAGGCTGTCTCCATTGAAGACCCAGCGAGGCTGATTCAAACTCTTTCGGGCGCAATTGTTGGATGCGGCGGATGGGTGCTTAGCAGAGGTGCGACCGAGTCGGGCATGGTTAACATGTTCTTCGAATTCGAACGACGGAACTGCGTGGACATTTATGGAGAGTTGATCGGCATGGGCCTGGTTCTGAGCCAGAGCGGCCATATCCTTCTGACGGAACTCTGCCAATGCACCCTCAATCAGCCGCGGGACTGCAGCAAGGATCTCGCGAGCATCGACTTGGAGGTGCAAACGTACTCCGTAGAATTGAGAGAGGACTCTCGCGTGCCAAAGGTGTCCGAAAAGAGGGGCGCGGTCCGCTAGCATCACGCAACCGTGTTGCGGCACTGGATCGCGATCCTGTCAAGACTCATCTGATTGAGTCATTAACTCCTGTACCTTTGCGGCAAGCTGGCTTGGGGTAAAGGGCTTTTCGATAAAGGTTGAATTCTTTTCCAACACGCCATGCAGTAAGACGGCGTCTTCGCTGTAGCCTGACATGAAAACGACCTTTACGTGGGGCCAGCGATTGCGCACCACGGTCACCATTTCCCTTCCACCCAGTTCGGGCATTACGACATCTGTCACTATCAGGTCCACGCGGCCTCGTTCTCGATTGATTAATCCAAGCACATGCTCGGAGTTATCCGCCTCGATAACTCGATAACCATAGGACCGCAGCGCTGAAACCGTAAACTTCCTGACATCCGGATGATCTTCGGCGACCAGGATAGTCGCGGTTCCCTTAACGCCGGGAACGACCTCCTGCCGCTCCGGCTCGACTACCGCATCCTCAACGAGGGGGAAGAATACGGTAAAAGTTGTTCCCTGCCCCGGCTCACTCTTTACTTCAATCGCGCCCCCGCTCTGTTCTACGATTCCGAGAGTTACAGACAATCCGAGGCCTGTGCCTTTGCCGACTTCTTTGGTTGTGAAGAACGGGTCGAAAATGTGGCTTTGAAGCTCCTTGTTCATTCCCACACCCCAGTCACGCACAGAGAGCGTGACATACGTTCCCACTCTTTCACTTGGATCAGGCTGGACGGCCGCTTCACCGTAATTCACAGTTCCAGTTTCGATCCGGATCGAGCCTCCTCTGGGCATCGCATCCCTCGCATTGACGACGAGATTCATGATCACGCTGTCCATCTGCAGAGGATCGGCCCGGATAGTCAAGGGTTCACTCTTCAGATCTATGGTCAGCTTGGCCTTCTTTCCAACCACACGCGCAAGGATCGGTTGCATCTCGCTCACCAGGCCATTCAGATCGACAACGCGCGGGTGAAGAACCTGCTTACGGCTGAAGGCAAGCAGTTGCTGGGTGAGCCCGGCGGCGCGCTGCCCTGCTCCGTAGATCTCTTCAAGGCTCTCCCTGAGAGGATCGGCCTTCTCTACTCTCTCCAGCGCTAACTCGCTTGACCCTATGATGACAGTCAGAAGGTTATTGAAATCATGAGAAATACTTCCAACTAATCGGCCGATCAACTCCATCTTATGAGCTTGTATAAGTCGGGCAAGCAGGGTTTTCCGTTCTTCTTCGGCCCTTTTCCGTTCCGTAAGATCGCGAGTTGCGACCAAGACTGCTTTGCGGCCCCGGTAATTGATTGGCCGTGAATCGATTTCGCCTGGAAACGTGCTGCCGTCCTTGCGCAGACCGGTCAATTCCATCACGCCAGTTTCCCGGTTTTCAATTCGTTGAACAATCAGTTCGCGAAATTCTGGAGCCAGTAACAGAGTGGGGCCATATTGGCCGATCAGTTCTTCCGGCTTCTCATAGCCGAAGAGCTTTGCGTATGCCATGTTGACATCGAGGATCATTCCATTCTCGTGGATCATGATTCCTTCGAGGGCTGCATTGGAAAGACTACTGAATCGGTCCTCGCTGTCGCGCAAAGCGGAGAGTTGCCTGCGCAACTCATCCTGAAAGGCAAGAATCGGCACGATCGCCAGCACAAGGAACATGACATACAAGATCCACAGTCCCATTGGCTCGCCCGGGAAATATGCGGGAAGCGGGTAGCCGTTTTCCTCCATGATCGCTTCGGCGAGCAGGATCAATAGCGACGCGGTCGCGACTCTAATTGCGGCAGGGCTACCCAGCAGCCAGCCCGCCAGGATTATGATGACAAAACTCCATCCGGATGTCGGGCTATGAACGCCTCGGCTGAAAAAGGAGAATATTTCAACCGCACACCATGCGACTGACACGAACAAGATCGCGGCGGCGCGTTTGTAGCTCCTGCGAAGCAGAGCCAGTGACACCATCGCTGTTGCGCAGAGGAATCCAAGAATGGCAGCGACAGCTGCTTTGCGGATGGCAAACCAAGGCAACAGGATCGAAAGTGCGAGGAAAAGCCAAGACAGAAATGCGCACAAGATCACGTGAAATGCGCGAGCAGTGTCTTCGTCCTCGACTCCGCGAAGGCAGTCGCCTCCTCGGAGCAGGTAGGTCGCTTTCTGTAACCAGTTTTTCGACTCTGCCACGGAAAATCGACCCTCCCAGTTTCAAGGCAAAATCAAAGGAGCTTCCGCCGGAGCCTCAGCAACACCCTGACTTTCAGGAACCAATATACTCGCTGACGCGCAGGAAGGGAGCGCTTCCTGGGGCCGATTCTGCCATTGCTTTAACGGGATTGCGTCCACAAGGTAGACGAGCTTTTTTCATCGGATTCCCGACCATCTGCGAAACGGAACACAACACAATTACGACCTGAGGATTTTGCCGCATAGAGAGCCTGGTCCGCGGCCGTCAGCAAAGACTCAAGGCTTCGCGATTCGACGGATGGGTCGAAGACCGTTGCGCCCGCACTGCATGTGATTGTGAACTCGAAATCGCCTGTTCGCACTTCGAGGTTTGAAATCAAGCTGTGGAGGTGGGTCAGCCTCTGCTCGGCTGCTTCAATCGGAACTTCGTTCAGGATGAGCAGGAACTCCTCGCCACCGTATCGGCCTGCATGGTCGTATGCGCGAATCGCAACTTGAATGGCAGCGGCGAAGGAACGAAGCGCCTCATCGCCGGCCAGATGTCCGTAAGCATCGTTGACGCGTTTAAAGTGGTCCAGATCGAGCATGGCCAACACCAGCGTCTTGCCTGAGCGCCGGGCGTGGCTCATCTCTGCGGCCAGCACGCGGAGAATCTCCACATGATTGAACAATCCGGTGATCCCATCGTGAGTAGCCTGGAACTGGAGCTGCTCTCGGCTGGCCTCAAGTTCCCGCGTACGTTCGCTGACCAGGCTTTGCAGATGCCGGCTGCGGGCCCTCATGTGACGTGCTCGCAGCCTGTCGGCTCCGAGCAAAACAAGCACAACAGCGATAACCAACAGGACAGTAAACCAACGGGTTTTCCACCATGGAGGCAGGATCTTTACATGAATAGCAACAGTGCCCGAATAAGCATCCAGGCCGGGATTGTAGGCCATCGCCATCAAGGTGAAATTCCCTGGCGGCAGGCCGGAAAAGACCGCCCTTCCATCGTGGCTCTCTACCCAATCCGGCTGCATGGGGGCCATGCGATATTTGAAGATCAGCTCGCTTCGGTTGCGCATGGCAGACGAAGATATCTGAAATTCCAATGGCAGAGTGGACCACGGAAGAGTGACCTGATGCGCCATCGCGTCGAGATCGTTTTCGTGCTGAATACCAGAGACCGAGACGTCAAGCGGCACCGAATCAAAAACATGTTCAGGATGGAGAAGATGCCCTAGACCGCCACTGGTTCCAACCCAGATGGAACCATCCTTGGCCTCGTTCAACACACCCTCATCTACATCGTTCCAGATCAGCCCGGTTTCCTCTGTCAGGTGGCGCCATGCGCTTCCATTCCAAACCAGCAAGCCCGAGTCCGTTCCGAGCCAGACCCAGCCGCGACGATCCACCAGCATGGACAGCACCGCCAGAGAGCGCAGTTCGTCAGGCACTTGCAACTGCCATGCCTGCAGACGATCGCCTGCCGGGGTCATTCGCCATGTGCCTGTCTGATCTCCGGAAACCCAAACAGTCCCGTCGGCCGCGCAGGCGATTGCAAGAAATGATCCAAGGAGCGGGTGCTGTCCGACCACTGCCGGCGCCGTCCATTTGCCATTCTCTTCGCGCAGCAGGCGGGCGCCGGTCACGAACCAATCGGCGCCGTCAGCAGATTGGCATGCTGCGACGACTCTGGCAGGTCCCCCCAATGCGACGTCCGCTTCTGGAACCCCGTGCGGTGGGGACTTCGCACCTCCGGGGTCGCGAACAAATATTCCCGGCTTCGTTCCATAGAAAACGCGTCCGGTCGAATCCTTCATCGCAGATTCAAGCAGGGACGGAAGCTTTGCTGTCTGTTCTGTCCTACCGGTCTTCTGATCGATCCGGAGAACAGCACCGGAGAAAGTTGTAGCCCACAGTGATCCATCAGGCTCGACGCCCATTCCGTCCATCTGCCCATAAGTCCATGGGTGAATTGAAGACAGGCTTCCCGCTGAACCGTCGCGCAAATTGATCCAGGCCGGACCCTTTTCCGTTCCCACCAATAAACGGTCTGTGCTCGTCTGCAATACCGACCAGACCATGGCCGAAGGCAATCCCTGTGCATCGGTCCAGCCTTCCCAATCCCGATAGCCGACCCAGTGGGATAGGCCGTTTCCGCGGCTACTGAGCCAGAGGTCCCCAACTGCATCGAATGCTAGACCCGATATATGGCTGGTGCGCTGCATTCCGTTTTGACGGCCTATGAGTCGCCAGACAGTGCCCTCCCAACGGGCGACTCCATCCTCAGTGGGCGCAAGCACACGACCTTCCGGATCTTCAACCAACGGTGCGTGGCCGTATGTGTTTCCAGGATCGGAGCCGGGAATGCTGCGATCGATAAAGCGCGTTGCCCCGCGAGGCAGAGCCATCACATGATTCTGCCCGGCGGCCCAAGCCGTGCCGGCGCGATCAAGCAAGACGTTCTGCCACTGCTCCTCGGGAAGCCCGGCTCTCGTATCCCACTGGGTCAACTGGGCAACCGACTGATCGCCAGGATGACCGGGTTCGCCATCCAGAAATGAATAGAGCCGCTTGCCGCAGCCAATCCATATACGGCGGCCACGTTGGGGCTCATTGACAACACTCACCGTCGAAACCTGGCCCAGGTCCGGCATGGCGGTCACCATGCTTTCTGGAATCACCGGAAGATACGACAGCATGCGGCCCTCGGCATCGTGCTCCAGCCTGTAGAGCCGCTGATTATCCACCACCAGCAAGTGATTCGCATCCTCGGCAGCAAGGTGCCACGGCTCATCCATCTTGATGTGGTTCCGCCCGGCGGGCAAGAAGCGGTGACCAACCAAACGATACAGATTTCCTTCTGTGCCGATCCAGATGGTTCCGTTTGCGTCGGCAACAATGTCCTGAGCATCCAGTTCAGCGATTCCCTGTTCGCGGCCGTATTGCTCAAAACTCTCGCCGGCAAACCGGTAGACGCCGTTCTCCGTTGCAACCCAGAGAAAGCCGCTGCGATCGATGGTGACCGCATTTACTGAAAGGTTCTTAAGTCCCTCTGCCTGTCTATACGTGTGGAAGACGTACTGCTGTGCCTGCGTAACGCATGAAAGCGCCAGGCAGGAGACCAAAAGCCGCAGCAAAACGAGTCGGCGCAACGTGTTTCTTTTCCCAGGCACACCTCTGCCGCAGGCATTCTTATCGGCAGTTCCGGTCATCCGTGCTACCGCGGTGTGTGGGCCCAAGTCGCCTCATTCCTTGCGTCTGTTGCCGGTTATCTTTGTGCCGGAATCGCCAGGGAAGCAGCGACGCGGCCATCAACCTTTCCTGAGACTGCAGTTGCATTCTTCATCAACATCTCGCGCACAGCGGCATGGATGCGCGCGACAGCCGCACGTCGATAATCCCAGCGCGGGTCATCATCCGGCTGCTCAACAACCATCGTGGCGTTCGCTTCGAAGAGCAGGACTTCGCCTTGCTGGTTGAGGCCAAAGTCGATACCACCGTAATCGAGTCCCAGCGCCACTTGAACCCCCACAAGCGCAGCCATTGCTTTTTCGCCGACCACACTTTGCATATCGGCTAGAAACTGCGCTTCCTCGGCACGGTGATCCGATCTGTCTTTCATATCCGCGCTGAAGTAATGAATCTTCCAATTTGGCGAGATAGCCAGATGAAGCGGGTAGAGACGGCCATCCACGAACATCACGCGATACTTGCGGGCGAATCCATCTGCACCCCGAGCATCGAGATACTGAATTACGATCATCTCAGCTTCAGGCCGTCCCGCACCGGGCAGACCGCCCACTGCTGCGGAGAGCTCATCAACTGAGTTCACCTGAACAAAATGTTGACCCATGTGGTAGCCGGGAGCCCGCAACAACAATGGAAATATAAAGCCGGCTTGAGCAAGTGCTGCTGGTCCTTGTTCACTTGCTAGCAGTGCGTATGAAAACGTCGTAGTGGCCGGGGCGATCAAACCGGGCAGGTTCGCCAGACGGGCCGCATTGGCACAACGACCGGTCGTTCGAACCGCAGCGGGCATGTTAACCACGGGCGATTTAGACAATGCTACCAGCGACTCTGCTGCCAGCAAAGCATTTTCCGCGGCATCGGAATCTCCTATGCCATTAATAACGATCTGGTGGGTCGGTAACGGAATCTTCTTATCGTAGAAATCCGCTACGACGACGTAAGTTTGGAAAACCCGGTCATCCACAAGCTTCTCCAGCGGAGTATTGCCGCCCGTGGAAGATACCAGCAGCAAAACCGGGATAGGCTGCGATGTACCTCGGTACGGATTGATGAAGAGGCTTTTTTGCCCAAATGCCTTGCGTTGATGGAACGCCGCCGCTTCAAATTCGCCGAGCCGTGTGAGCGCGTAGTACATTCCCCCGTGCGCCTGCGGGAATTCAGGATCGATCCGCAGCGCCGCCTCATAGTGCTCTCGCGATCCCGCGTAGTCGTCGCGTTCAAGCAACACCCCGCCCAGGTTTACCCTGCAGACGATGTCGTCTGGATAGTGCTTCACCGCTTCCGCGTAGACCATTTGCGCTGCTTTGAGGTGCCTTTCCGTGACGAGCAAGCGACCAAGCCCGATCAGTCCGGACCGGTTCGCGGGATCCATTTCCAGAACCCGCAGATAATCGCTTCTGGCTTCAAGACTACGGCCCATCTGTGCCAGCAGGGTTGCGCGTTCGATGCGCAGTGCGGCTTCGGCATTGTCCGGTGGATTCGATTCGGATTCAAGCTCAGCATTCAGTTCCTGCACCCTGTTTTCGCGCTCGATCCCCGGTTTCCACATGTTTTCACGCCTCCGTGAAGCTGTATCCAGTTCCTTCTGCAGCGCCCTGCCTGCGGCGAGTGTTGCGTCGATCAGCATGTCTACCTCAACGCTGGTCGTCCGATGATTTACGAAAGCCGCACGGATCGCCAGGCGTCCTTCAAGCAACGTGGTCGAGGGTGCAACCGCGCCAGACTCTTGCAATTTGATGACGATTTTACGATTGAGGTCGTTCGAGACTTCATCCGTCACGGGATTTTCCGCAGTTCCGAAACGATAGCGGAAACAGACAATGTTCAGCTCGACCGACGCCATCAATTCAAGCTCAGGTGTTGCGGCAATGCGGCTTTCAAGGGACCGTGCCAGCTCGCACGAGTGGCTGATCACCGCGCCAATCACGTCTGTACCGTAGACCTTGAGTGTCGCCCAGGTCTTCAGGGAGCGAAAGCCGCGCGAGAGCTCAGGGCCCAGGTCGCATGGCCACGGCGAACCGGCAGACATGCCCCGTTCATCACGCATGAGGTATGCCGAGGACGAACTGAAAGCCTGCTTGTGCTTCTCGCCGTCGCGCACCAGGATGAACCCGGCATCGTAGGGCACCTGCGCCCACTTGTGAAAATCGAAAGCAAGCGAGTCGGCTAGCTCGATCCCTTTGAGTCGCGAAGCCAACTCAGGTGCCAACATAGCCAACGCACCAAACGCCCCGTCCACATGAAACCAGAGTTGCTGCTCTGCGCAAAGCCGGGCGATACCGGCCAGATCGTCAATAGCGCCGGTGTCCACTGTACCCGCATTTCCAACCACGAGAAACGGCGTAGAGCCTGCCTCACGATCTGCGGCAATGGCCTTAGCCAACGCTTCGAGGTCCATACGCTGTCGGTTGTCAACGGGAATCAGTCGCAGCGAATCGCTGCCCAGACCGGCGAAATCAAGCGCTCGCGCAATGCACCCATGCACCGCCTTCGACGCGTAGGCCGTGAGCTTTTCCGCTTGCTGACCCATCCCGCCGTGGCGAACATCGCAGCCCAGTCGGGCGTCGCGCGCTACGACCACCGCGATAAAATTTGCCATCGACGTGCCGGTAACCATCAGGCCGGACGCCGATTGCGGAAATCCAAAGAGAGTCCGCATCCAGTCTGTGATCTGCCGCTCGACTTCGAGAGGAATCTGATCGCGGCCGCCCACGTTGGCGTTCAAGCCCGCGGCCAGCATCTCTGCCAGCATGCCCACCGGGGTTCCACCACCCTGAACCCAGCCCAAGAAACCTGGATGAGCGTTGCGCGCCGTGAAGGGCAAAATCGAGGTCATGAATTCTTCATGGACCTGGGCGAGGTCCGATGGGCTCTGCGGAATAGGCTCACGAAAACGTCCGCGCACCTCGTCGGGAATAACTTGCCAGACCGGCTGTTCGCCGATGCCCTCCATCGACCCAAGCATGTCGTCGAGCATGCGGTGAGCCTGCCGGCGAAACTCGGCCCAGTCCCTCGGATTCCTTGGATCGAGCGAGACGCTCGATGTGGGCGTATTCGTGTTGGTGGAACGGCCTTCAAGGTGGCAATCGCGCAAGTTTTGGGTTCCTCCAAAGTGCTATGCAGAGCTATCTTTTGGGGCAAGTGCGGCTTGCACACTTTTCCTTATGGATTCAGAGCAATTGGGGGTCCAATCCTAGCAGATGGAAAGATTTTCTCTCCTGCATCGTTTCCGCATTGATTTTTAGGAAAACGAGTCCCGGAAGAGGACGAAGAATTCACCGGAACACGCTCATGTCTGAAGGGATTTCAGCGGACACATCCTAGCCGGCCGGCCTGTCCTCATCAATTCCTCATGATCGGAATTGCCGGGCTTTCCATTTGCGCCAACTCACTTGGAATTGAGTTCGGGCGGATGGAATGAGGACACAACCACAATATCCACGCGCCGATTAGCCCTGCGGCCTTCCGGCGTATCGTTCGTCGCGTTTGGATGATACTGAGCGTAGCCTGCAATGGAAAGCCGCTTGGGGTCCACGCCCGACTCGTTCAGCAGCAGCATCGCCACCGCAGTTGCACGCGCAGTCGACAAATCCCAGTTCGATGCAAACTCCTCATTGTGAATCGGCACATTGTCGGAATGGCCTTCAACCCGCATATCCAGGCCGTATTGAATCAGCACCGCCGCGATCCGCTTGATCTTGTCCGCGGCACCCGGCATGAGCCGCGCCTCACCGCTGTTGAAGAACCCAAGCTCATGAAGGCTGATTACGAATCCCTCGGGGGTCATTCGCATGTCAACTTCCTGGCGTTCCAACTCCTGGCCAAGTGCCTTGCTCAGACTCTTGCGCAGTTCCGCAATATCGACGCCCGGATTCAATGGACTTGTGGCAGGCTTGTCTCCCGGAGTTTTTGTTTGACTTAGCGGGTCACCGACTCCCGGGACATTGGATGGCGGGCTATCCTGCATCGTGGATCCGTGTGAAAACGCACCCATATCCTGAAAGCCATTCTTCACTGCCGCGGAGACTCTCTGAATCGTCTTCCGATCATGGTGAGACGAAGCGAACAGCACTACGAACAGAGCGAAGAGGAGCGTCATGAAATCCGCATAGGAAACGAGCCAACGTTCGTTATGCGCTTCTTCCTCAACTCTTCTGCGCCCTCTCACATTGCCACCAGTTTCTTTGCGGGCGCCGCGGGAGTACGGTTTAAATACACAGCAAGGTTAGCTTCAATGACGCGCGGATTAGTCCTCTCCACAATCGCGATCACGCCATCCAAAATCATTTCGCGAAGAACCTGCTTGCGCCCCATCAGCATCTTGATTCTTCCAGCGCACGGAAGGAATAAGATATTCGCCGAACCAACGCCATAGATTGTCGCTACAAATGCCACTGCAATGCCTTTACCGACCGCATCGATGTTATCCAGCCGCTGCATAACCTGGATAAGTCCGATAACTGCTCCGAGAATACCGATGGTTGGTGCGAATCCGCCGGCAGCTTCAAATACTTTAGGGATCTGGCCTTCGTTGTCTTCCTGCCTCGTCATCTCCAGTTCCATCGCCTGGCGCAGTTGAGGAGAATGGACTCCGTCTACAGCAAGGGTCAGAGCCTTTCTCATAAACGGATCTTTGACAGACCCAAGTTCCGGGTCAAGAGATACCAACCCATTGCGGCGAGCTTTCACCGCGTAGCGCATCAGGTCGTCGATCAAACTCGAAGTGGGGTCGGGAGCATGAACAAACACATGCTTCAACTGCAACGCAGCCTGCCTCACAACGGAAAATGGGAACTGGACCATCACCGCACCCAGCGTACCTCCAAACACAATGAGCGCCGCGGTGGGTTGTAACATCTGGCCCAGATGGCCGCCGTCAAGATATAAGCCGACAGCTATCCCGGCAACTGCAATACCAACTCCGCCCAAAGTGCCTTTATTCACCGTGAGCCCCCTTGGTATGCTTTATAACTCGCGCTTGGGTGTAACCGCCAATCGTTTCGACAGGATCACCCGCAAGGAGGTTGCGCACAGCGGGAATCGCGGCAATGATTGCGAGCCCGTCCTCGAGATACATGCAAACCTGGCGGGCCTTCATTGGTGCACTCCTCCTGCGCCGAGCAGCCACTAACTCCGTTGCAGTTCCTTCTGAACAATCTCCATCGGCGATTGGAGATAGTTTTACAGGGATACTATCGGCAAGAAGAGCTTCATTTGTCACAATTCATGTTGGATTGTCTCGGAAGGTCGAAACGGACGAGTTTTTCGCCTATCTGCAGCGATGGGAAGGGCTTCATTCGGTACTCGTTGGCCCGCGCCCTGAAGGCACTTTGGAGATCGCGCACTGCTGGCGGTCCGGTCGCCGACAGGATGACGACTGACTCATGCGCGGCCTTACATAGCAGCGGTGCCTTCGCGCAAATCGAGTTACCTCGAAACGGAGCACGATTCATCGGACCTATCCCTGCGTCAGGCGGATTGGGAGAATCGTACCCTCTCGAGTTCCGGCTCATGTGCCGACGCATAAGGCGTTCTTACCTGCGCTGTGGGCACCTCGATCTTCCCAGTCGGCGCTGCTGGAGCGGCAGTGTCAAGTTGCTGCCAGGCGCTGCGCACATGCAGGATCATGTCTATTTGCGCCTCGAGCAGACTGGCTGACTGAGTTACAGCAGCCTGCATCATTTTAGAGCGCAGATATGCATAGAACCTTGCAAGCGTCGCAGCAGACTCGCCTCCATTCTTAGTGTCGAGCCAATTCTCGAGTTGGCCGAGGACGAGGGTAGCGTGGTTCAACTCTCGGCACCGCGTCTCGATGTCGTTCTTGCGAAGCGCGTCCGCCGCGCGACGAAAATCGCCGACCAGCGTGTCGAAGAGCGCTATCATCAGGCCGATAGAGGTTGCGCCCTCAATGGCCGATTTCCGATAAGAAAGTCCTGTCTCAGTCATTGTCATCCGTTGCTGCTGTTGTTGTTAAATCCGAGTTCGGAGTTGAGTTGCTGCATCTGTTCCGGCATCGACTGTAGCGCGACTTCAGCAGAGCTGTATTCCGCCGTGAGAATCGTTTGCTGGCTGGCGATATAGTTCGTTTCAAAAGCATTGATTTCAGAAGTAATACTCTTACTCTCGGCACTCATACTGCTCAAATCTACGGTAAACGCGCCGTTTCCCGGGTCTGTATAAGTGTTCAGAGTATTGCTGAACGAATTTGCGAACCCATTGAGCGCAGTCCCCTCAAAGAAGTTCTGAACGTCTGTTGGATTGTTTGAAAGCGCATTGTCCAGGGTGGTTGAATCGACCGAGAGAGTACCATCCGGGTTGGCCGTAATTCCCAGGCTGTTCAAGCTGGTAACTGTCGTACTGGTGCCCGACGGCGGTGTATAGATGTAGTTGATGGCCTGCTCAAGCGCGCTCTGCAGGTTGACAACGGTGGAATCGGACGCGAGCACGCCCTCTGAGCTGGTCGCGTTGCCTGATGAATCCGTGCCGCTGGTAACGCTGAACTGCGAGGTCACCAGGCCAATGGCTGTGTTGTAATCCGTGACGAGCTGATTGATCGCCGTCGAGACCGCAGAAGCATCCGACTGTACGCCCAGGTCGACCGTTTCTCCTGGAGCTGCACTAAGGAGATTCAAAGTAACTCCGGGGATAGCCCCGGTTACAGTGTTACTTGCGCTTGTAAGTGGGACACCATCGACAGTAAGTGAGGCGTCGGCACCCGCAGTAGCTTGCATGAATCCAAAGGTTCCAGTTGTTGAACTTGGTTCATTGATAGAAAAGGGAGTGGTTCCATCATTGCTGGTAATGGTCAGGGTTTGATCACCGTCGGAGTCAGTACCAGCGGTTGCAGTCAGGCCAAGCGAACCTGTCACGCCGGGAGCCGCGTTCATTGCGCCCAGCACAGAATCATTGGTTGTGACCTTGATACCACTATCGGTTGAGCCTTCCGAGATAACTTCCTGGCCGCCGACAACCGAGCCAGTTACATTGGGTGAAAGAGTGCCTGCAGTTACCGCTGCTGCAATGGCACTGTTCAGCGTGGCAACAGTATCACCCGAGTTCGCCGTGTAAGTGAAGGTCCGGCCAGTTGTTTTGTCCTGGATCGTGGTAACGGAGCCTGCGGTCAAAGGCGTGGTGCTGGCCAGAGAATTCTGCGTTGAGCTATAGCTTGTTGCCGGCCCTTCACCCACTGCGTTATTGATCGCGGTAGCTAACTGTGCATATGTCTCGCCGGTAGTTGTTGTGATGGTCGCCGTCGTCGGGTTTGCGGTGGCGCCGGTCAACGTGATGGTGTTGGCGCCTAGCGTTTCGCTGGAGGTCAGTGCTGGCGCAGTCCACGAGGTGTAAGGCTCCGATATCGAAAAGTCGGCCGCTGCACCGGGGGAGTTGGAGACAATAGAAAGGGCCGAGCCGGACGAATCGCTGACTACCGTGGCAGTGACTCCTAAATTATCAGCGTTGATTGAGGTAGCCAGGTCATTCAGATTAGTTCCCGCGGTTCCGCTCGCAGTTCCGGTCTGAAAAGTCTGCGATGCACCGGCGGCAGTGGTCAATGTGAACGAACCTGTTGGGAGTGTAGAAACTGCGCTGGCTTGGAAATCGGAATACCACGACCCTGCGGTTGCCACAGAGTTCACTTCGACGGTATGGTCTCCAAGCGTGGTTCCATCAGCCGCAGTCGCAGTGACGAGATTGCTGTTCGAACTCGCAACTGTGCGGGACGACAGAGGTCCTGTGAGTGAATTCAATGTTTGCAGATCAGTATTTACAGCTTGTGTTGCGGTCTCAATCGAATTGAGTGCTGTCGTTTGGCTGGTAAGTGTCGTCTGATCTGCCTGCCATCCGCGCTCTTCAGCGCGGTCCGCGTAAATGGCAGCGGCCACCGCGGCAGTGACATCGATGCCGGCAGTTGTCGACCCTGAACTTGCGGTCAGGATGTTACTGAGACTGTATGTTGGAACAGTCGAGGTGCTCGACAAAAGCGAATTAACCGCTGACGTTGAACTCATAGCTTCTACCTACATTTCGGGAGGGCGCCATGGAGTACACGCCTACCCTGGCCCGTGGTCATCGACCCCGAAGCGCGAGAGTTGGCGCGAAATTTATCGAATTTCGGCTCATTGAGAGTGAAGCTGAGGCGGAGCCTTGTTGCGGCCCCACCCCATGCGTCGCGTTGATTGTTGCGTTATAGCGATTCCACGATCGACTTACCCCGGAGGCTCTGCTCTCAAGTGGCATTTTCGTCAAGAAAGGCCACCTTCAATGATCTACAAAGGGCGGGCGAATTGTGGAATCGCCCTAGCTTACTGGACCAGCTTCAACACAGCCTGCTGGGCCTGGTTGGACTGTTGCAGTGCCGCCATACCGGTGGACTGCAGGACGTTGTACTGAGTCATGTTGGCAACCGTCTTGCCGATGTCGGCGTCCTGGATGCTGTTCGCCGCGCTCTGGAGGTTGTTGACCTGATCGCTCATAACGTTCGTGGCCGCGGTCAAGCGGTTGACTGAAGCGCCGATCACGCCGCGTTGTGCAGATACCTGGTTGATTGCCGTGGTGATTGCGTTCAGGGCCGTCGTGGCATCAGCCGAGTTGCTGAGGTCAGTGGTGTTGAGGTTGAGTGACGTTGAAGAGAGAGCATCGATTGTGGTGGTGATCTCGGTGTTTGCAGCGCCTGTCGTGGTGCCGTCGCCGAGGTACACGGTGCTGGTGTCGTTGGTGGTAGCTGCAACCATCGGTCCGAGACCGGCGGCGTTGGTGCTTACCGAAAGGCCAGAGCCGCTGGACTCTGAGATGACTTCACTGCCGGAAGCGTCGCTGCCGGTGACGTTGGCCGAGAGGGTACCATCGGTAACAGCAGCGCCGATAGCCGTGTTCAAGGCTCCGACTGTGCTGCCAGAAGCGCCTGCGTTGAAGACAAACGTGCCGCCCGTTGCCGCATCGCTGATGGTCACGGTGGTGTTGGCTGCCAACACGGTGGTGTCGGTGATGCTCGCCTGTGTCGAAGTGAAGCTCTGAGGTGCGTTCGAAGAGAACACGTTCGAGCCGTTGAAGTTTGTAGCCTGACCAATCTGGTTGATTTCGGTCAAGATCGACTGATATTCGGTGTTCAGCGCGCTGGACTGGCTGCTGGTGAGGCCGCTTGTTGAACCTTCGGTGGCCAGAGTTACTGCGCGGTTGAGAAGAGTGGTGACCTGCGACAGGGCGCCGTCAGCGGTCTGCAGCAGGCCGATGCCATTGCTGGCATTCTGCTGTGACTGGGTGAGGGCTGCAATGTTCGCATTGAGTCCGCTAGCAATCGACAATCCCGCCGCATCGTCCGAACCGGAGTTGATCTTCAGGCCGGTCGAAAGCTGAGTCAGGGTCTTTTGCAGGTTCGCCTGTGTGTTGGACAATGCGCTCTCCGCTGTCATGGAGGCGATGTTATTCAGGACTGTAAGTGCCATTGGATGTTACTCCTTCGTTTTGCCCTTTTACGCCTGCACTCGCCATCTTTGTGTGGGGCCTGCTTTGAGGCGCCGGATCGTCGAGAAGGAGGTCGTTTTGGACAAACACTCTATCGACCACGTGTTCAAAACTGTTCAACAGATTAATCAAATTCTTTTTTTGTCAAGAGGACAAATGCAAAATAAATCAGAAT
>Ga0302319_10004468_pt1 | contig 28711 bp, 18 predicted proteins | sample Bog_T0_2_FD_203319 | JGI IMG/M metagenome (GOLD analysis project Ga0302319, IMG submission 203319) | Peat permafrost microbial communities from Stordalen Mire near Abisko, Sweden - Bog_T0_2 | ecosystem: Environmental > Terrestrial > Soil > Wetlands > Peat | place: Sweden: Abisko, Stordalen Mire... | reverse complement strand
GTTGTCGGTTGCCGGGGCCTGGCCGGGGCCGGAGAGTAGCGCGGTTTGCGTTCCCGCTGCATCCGTCACCGTCAGCACACCGCTGCGCATGCCGGGTATTGTCGGCGTAAAGACGATTCCGAGGGTGCAGCTGTATTCGCTTGCCAGAAAAGCCCCGCACGTATTGGCGGCGATCGAGAAGTCCCCTGTGACCGCTGCGCCGGTGAGCGCTAAAGTCTCGGCGCTGGTATTGGCGACGGTGATCAGTTGCGCAGCCGACGAAGTTCCGTCAGGAGTCGCGCTGAAGGTGAGGGCTGATGGACTAAGGACAATAGCCGCCGGGGCCAGACCTGTTCCGGAGAGCGCCACCGTCATCTGACCTCCCGCAACATTCGCAAAGACGGTCATGGAGCCGGTCAGCGCGCCGCTTTGCGAAGGAACGAAGGTGACGCTGATCTGGCAGGTTGCGTTCGGAGTTACTGGCTGGGGCGTGCAATTGTCGGTCTCCGTGAAGTCGCCGGCGATGGCGATGCTCGAGACGGTCAGATTGGGAGTGCCCGTGTTCGTGATGGTCACCACCTGTGCTGCGCTGATCGTCTGCAGACCCTGTGCCGGAAAATCGAGAGACGCAGGCAAGACCGTCGCGGTAGTCGGAGCAGGCCCAGCGGTCAGGAGACCAACCTGCCAGATGCCTCGTCCCCAGGTCGCTGCGCGCAGGGTCTGCGTCGGGCCGACGTTGAAGCTCATCAGACTCGTGACGGGCGCGTTCGGCAGGCCGCTGCCATAGACATTCCAGCAACTCGATGTCGACGCGGCACAGCCGGCAACATCCTGGGTGACATAGACGCCCGTGTCGAGAGCCACGTACACGATGCTGGCGTTGTTGGGATCGACGAGGAGGCTGTTGGCGGGAGCGGGCGGAAGGTTCGAAGTGATATCTGTCCAGTGCGCGCCGCCATCCACGGAGCGATATGCGACCGTTGCGTATAGCGAGGTGCTGGCCATCCCCTGAATGGTGACGTAGATCGTCTGTCCAGTGGGATCGTGCGAATCGGGAACGATACTGGAAATGTTGTAGCCATTCGGGTTGAACTGGGTCAGGCCCGGCCCCTCATTCGTCACAGGCGAAGAATAGCGATCCGTCCAGTTGGTATTCGAGGCCTGAGAATCGTCGTCGATGGCCGCAGTGAAGATGTGGCCCGGGATCAGGCCTCCACCGTCAAGAACACCCGCGATACCCGCATAGAGCTGCTCGGAGCGCGTGGAGGAGTCCGCTGCGATGGGGGCAGCGGCCATGGTTTGAATCTCTGCATTTCCATCGCACGAGGATTCGCGGCCGCCGTCCAGCATTGGACTAATGAGGCTCAGCTGGGTCCAGCCAACGCCGGTTGCGGGCCCCCGCCACATGCGGCACGTCCCCAGAATCACATTCGCCGGGTTGAGCGGATCGAGGACCCACGGCGCTGGAATCGTCTGGAAATCATCCTCGACCTGAGGTGAACCGATAGCGACGTTGCCAAACCCGGAAACGGTGCAGGCTGTTCCTTCGGTGCAGCGGTTGATACCGACCCCAAACTCCGATGTGGCGTACCAATTCTGCGGATTGGAAGGATCGATCGCGGTGACGTTTCCTTCGCCATTGAGCACCTGATTCCAAACCATTCCATTTGCGGCGGGAGCCGCTGTTCCCAGCCCACCGAGTGCCGCGAGCCAAGTCGACGCGGTATTCGGATCTTCGCTGAAGCTCTCCACCTCGGCCAGAGAGCCCAGCCCGCTATTGAGATTCTGGAAATGGTTCGCGTCATCGCTCGAACAGGACGTAGCCTGCTGATTGACGCTGTCGGTTGTACGCCACAAGCCTCCATCGTTGCCGAAATAGACCAGACCGCTGGCGCCGAAGGTCGCGTCGATGGCGTGTTGGGCCGGTGCGACCTGGGCGGCCGCGCACGTTCGTGTGTTCGTCGCGTTGCGCCAGACGCAGCTGTTCGCGAGGCTGCACTTCCAGATGTCCGCTGTTCCGGCAAAGAGCAGGGTGTCCTGTTGCGAAGGCACGGCTGCCAGCCACAGGTTGTAGTCGCCCTGCGCGATGGCTCCGCTATCAAGAGACTGAAGCGGCTGGTCGTCAATACGTCTGGCAAACTGCGGTGTGGCGGATGCGCACTGCTTCCCGTTCAGGTTGCAGGCATCCTGCCAAAGGCCCTGGTCGAAATTGTTTTCGTCCACGGTGAGGGCGAACAGGTCGCCCGTGAGAGGCTGAACCGCCAGCGCGCCGCGAAAAATGGGACAAGCCTGGGAGGCTGCGGCGCCGGGATTGGCCGGGCACATCGCCGTTGTCAGATTCGCTCCTGGCTGGTTCGCCAGGCGGGTCCACGTGATGCCGTCGACAGATTCGTAGTAGCCGTGAAACCGAATGGCGGCATAAAAGCGCTGACGGATCGGGTTCCAGACAACAGCGGTGGCGGCATTGCCGGCGTCGTTCAAAAACTGATCCGACTCGATGACCTGTGCTCCATCTTGAAGGGCCGCGAGTCGCCAGCTAATGCCGGCGTCGGGAGAATAGTAGATGCCTAGGGTACTATTGGCGCTCGGTGATCCCACCAGTGCTCCGTATCCCGATTGCGTGACAGCGGCGACCACCACATTGGGATTGACGCCGCTCCACGCGAACCCCGCGAACGCGCTGCCAAGAAAGCTATAGAACACACCCGAGGAAGACAGGCTGGCTGAAGTGCCGCGGATCAGGCTCCACGTATTGCCCCCATCTGAAGAGCGGAGAATGCCGGCTCCGTACAAGGAATCCGTGGCATTGTTGGGATCACCCGTGCCCGCCAGAATCACTCCGGAACCGCCCGCCTGGACGGTCACCGTACCGATACTAAGCGACGTCATGAAGGCCGAGGACCACGCGCTGAGAGTATCGGTGAGGGGTGTAAAGCTCACGCTGGCCGGGCTGCCCGCGGCGTTCGTGGACTTCCAGACACCGCCCCCGCTGGTTCCCAGATACAGTGTGTTTCCGGAAGAATCTGAAGAATCGGCTGCCACGCTGATGATGGGTCCGGTGACCAGATTCCACGCTGAGGTATTCACCTGTGCGGGACCGACGGCTTGCCACACCGGCGAGAGCAATTGACTCTGCGCCGAAGCGGCGCGGACCCGAACCATCGCAGCATGGACGGCCCGAGCCCGTACCAGAACCTCGGCAGTCGAATCCCCTGAACGTCGGCTGGCCGGAAAGTGGGCGGCTCGGTGACGGGGAACCGTAGGCCCTGCGATCTGGTGGATAGGTGCGAGCCCAGGCCGCTGTCCCACGCCTGCTGGTTCCCCGAGGCGACCCGAGTTCACCGGGCCGGCCAACAGAAAACAGATCCCCAGCGCAACGGTCTGCCGCAAAGCAACGCCTCTTCGCCCTCCGGTCGCCACAACCGTCTTCTCGCGTGCCTGGCGATGCTTGTTGAAGCGGTCACGCACCGAGGTTCGGGCAAGCGCTTTCAGGAAACGGTACGCGGCGCCGGAATGTGTCCATTTTCGGGGTGGAAGCACTTCTGGCGGAGATTACCGTCGTCATGGGACAGTATCTTTGGTGCCCTGTGAAAACTCCACTATGGGAAAAACCGGATTTTCCGATGAAAAACCCCAGAAGGGCGCGGCGGGGGGGCGGCAAGCCGAGTGACCGACCGTTTCCTTGGCAAAACGCGAAGGAGGCCAGCGAATCGGGGGATTTAGACTTCCTGGTTCAGGCTCGCCAGTTCCGGCTTCAGGCCCGCTGCGTAGGTTCGCGGCACGCCGTTTTGATTCGCGGGTTGCGCGTATTTCCTCGCCAGAATCTGCGCGGCTTCGGATTGCGAGATCGTTTCAGCCGATTCAACCGGCGCGTCGCCGGTGGAGAACAGACATGCCGTGGCGGTACGCCAGACGATCGCCAGGTCGCTGCTGAGCGTGGCTTCCCGCATATAGTCCAGATCGAGCTGCGCTTTGGCCGGCTTCACGTACTTCTCGTAAAAGGCTTCCAGCTCCTCTTCAGGGATCTCGGAGAGGAACTCCTCTTCCCGGCGGAAGGCAAGGGTAGCCGCTCCGGTAATGCCGGGTCGGCACGCCATATGCAACGCCTCATGGTGAGGCAGCTTGGGACGTGGGCCGACCAGGCACATATCGCCGCGCAGGACATTCCAGAACTGCGGCAACTCGTCGAGCTTAAAACGGCGCAGCAGAGCTCCGACAGGCGTGATACGGGCATCGCCGCTCACTGTGATCGAGGAATTGCTGCCTTTTTTCGGGCACATGGAGCGGAACTTGTAGAGAGTGAACTCCCTGCCATGCCTGCCCATCCGGCGCTGCCGGAAAAAGATCGGCCCCGGCGAGCCGAGGCGCACCAGCACAGCGGCACATCCCATCACGGGAAGGAACGCTATTAACGCGGTCGCGGCTACGGAGAAATCGAGGACCCGGCGGGCAGCGGAAAGCGCCCAGGGACTGGCATCGCTGGCCGTGCGTTCGGCTTCGAGGGCAGAAATTCGCGCCTCGCTCAAGGGAGCGGGCAAGGTGGAAATTCGGCTGGCTGAGGTGAAATGGGCGTCACCTGCAGATTGGTCGGCCGTTTCCGGAGGAAAAATGTTATCGAATGAAAGCGAGCTCATCCCAGCCATCACGTGGTTTTTGGCGTTTACTGACTTCGCAAACCTATGGAAGAACAGATCGGGTGTTTTCGGCGGGCTACTGGTACAGTTGGATTACCAATGTTACTAAATTGTATTTATGAGTTCCTGTTGTTCTGGGTTGCAGTATACCAGGGAAGGGCCGAAAACAAGGATGATTTTTTACCGTGCCGACACTATTGTCACAGTGTGGCCATTACGACAATAACCTCCACCGAAGAACTACGACAATCCCACAATAGTGGACATCTGCAGTGGACATCTGCCCCTCAATCTCTGTCGCCATGCTAGACTGTCCCACAAGAATCACCCTGCACGAATCAACCCAGCGGCGCCTCCTGTTTGTGTTCTGCGCATCGTGCCTCATCCTCGTATGACGAAACAAGCCGCCTCGCTCCTGCTGGCCCCGTGCCTCGCCGCGGCGCTGTACGCAGGCGCCCAGAGTGTTCCGGGTATTTCGCAGAACTCTTCCACAACTCCGGATTGCTCCGACCCTCTGATGGCGAATTCGTCGCAATGCCAGGGTCAAAATCAGGGCCAGGGTCCGCTGTATCCCTCCAATCCGCAGAATTCGACCGGGGCTGGGGCTGCAGGGGGGCAGGCGCCCCTCAATTTTAATTACACCGATACTGAGAATCTCAATCGTCCGCCGGCCAATCGCCAGCCTGCCCAGCAAGCCCTGCCCGCCGAACCGCTGACGGAATTCCAGAAATTCCTCGCTTCGACCACGGGCCAGGTGCTGCCCATTTACGGAGCCAACCTGTTCCGCGAGGTTCCATCGACGTTCGCGCCGCTGGACATGGTTCCGGTGCCGCCCGATTACGTTGTCGGCCCCGGGGACGAATTGCGCATCCGCGTCTGGGGACAGGTAAATTTTCGTGCCGATGTGCGCGTCGATCGCTCCGGCGAGATCTATCTGCCGCAAATCGGCCAGGTGCAGGTGGCCGGCCTGCAGTTCTCGGCGCTGGACGCCCACCTTCGATCCGCGGTTGGCAGGGTTTACCGCAATTTCGACCTCACGGTGGATATGGGTCAGATTCGCGCCATTCAGGTTTACCTGGCCGGAGAAGCCCGGCGGCCAGGCGTCTACACGGTCAGTTCCCTCAGCACCCTGGTGGATGCGCTTTTCTCGAGCGGCGGCCCTTCCGCGGCAGGCTCCTTCCGCCACATTGAGCTGCGGCGCGGGGGTACGGTGGTCACCGAGTTCGACCTCTATTCTCTGCTGGTCCATGGCGACAAATCCAAAGACGTGCCTCTCAAAAATGGCGACGTAATTTTCGTTCCCCCGCTCGGACCCCAGGTCGCGTTGACGGGCAGCGTCAGGAATCCAGCCATCTATGAGTTACGCGCCGGGGAAACGCTGGCCGATATCCTTGCCGACGCCGGCGGCGCTTCGGTCGTGGCGTCTGAAGGCAGACTTTCCATCGAGCGCATCGACGAGCACCGCGATCGCTCCGCCATGGAGATCGCCTGGGACCCCGCGGGTCTCGCCACCCCTCTCGCCGACGGCGATCTCGTCCGCATTTTTTCCATCGTGCCTCTGTATCGAAAGACCGTGACGCTGCGCGGTAATACGGCGAATCAGGGCCGATTCGCGTGGCACTCCGGCATGCGCATCAGCGAGCTCATCCCGGATAAGGATTCGCTTATCACGCGAAATTATTGGTGGAAACGCGCGGAGCTTGGGCTTCCGGCGCCCGAATTCGAGCCTCTGCAGCGCTTTCCAAACCTGCTCCAGCCCACCACGCCGCAGGAGTTGCCGCGCCGCCAGTTAGTCGAACCCAGCGTCAACAACGGCGCGCTGCCCGGAGGTCAGAACTCGCGCGCTGGCGACATGTCGCCGAGCTCCACCCCGCAGGGCTACGGTCAGCCCAACGCCGGCGTTGCCGGACAGGGTGAGCTCTCCGGCCCCGGCAGTGAGAGCGAGAGGAGCCTTTCGGCGGCACAGCGCGCCGGCAGCGCTTCCATCGCCGCCGACCAGTCCCGCTATTCCGCATCGGCGCCCGCCACCACCCTCACGGAAGTGGGGCCGGTGGCGCCCGAGATCGATTGGGATTATGCCGTCATCGAACGTCTCGATCCCGCAACATTGAAGACGACCCTGATCCCCTTCGACCTCGGCCGCCTGGTTCTTCAGCACGATTCCTCCCAGGATCTCTCCCTCGCCCCCGGCGACGTGCTCTCGATCTTTTCCGAGGGGGACATCCGCGTCCCCATTGCGCAACAAACCAAGTTCGTCCGTCTTGACGGCGAGTTTGCCCACGCCGGCGTTTACACCGTGCAGCCGGGCGAAACGCTCCGCGATCTGGTGCAGCGCGCGGGCGGACTCACGGCGGCCGCTTATCTTTTCGGTTCCGAATTTACCCGCGAGACAACCCGAGTCATTCAGCAACGCCGTATGGACGAATACGTTCAGACGCTTGAGATGCAGATGCAGCGCGGCAACCTTGCCCTCGCTTCCTCCGCAGCCTCTTCGCCACAGGACCTGGCCAGCGGCGCCGCAGCCCGGAACAGTGAGCAGGAACTGCTGGCGCGCCTGCGTCAGATGCGCGCCACAGGCCGCATCGTGCTTGAATTCAGAGCCGGCAGCAGCGGCCTCGGCGTCCTGCCGGATATCGCCCTCGAGGATGGCGACCACTTCGTTGTTCCTCCTGTGCCGGCCAGCGTGAATGTGGTGGGGGCGGTCTACGATCAGAATTCCTTCCTGTACGAGACGGTGAGAAGGGCGGGCGCTTACCTGCGCCTGGCCGGCGGCCCGAATCGCGACGCTGACCGGAAGCACATCTTCATCATCCGCGCAGACGGATCGGTGATCAGTCACGAGGCGGAGAATGGAATCTGGGGCAACGAGTTTGACAACCTGCGCATGAATCCCGGCGACACCATCGTGGTTCCGCAGAAGACCTTCAGACCCTCGGCGCTGCGCGGCATTCTTGACTATTCGCAGATGTTCTCGCAATTCGCGCTGGGCGCCGCCTCGCTCAGCGTGATTCAGTAATCGAACTGTTGCATGGTCAACCTGTAAGATACGGTTATCGCGGCGCCGTCCTCAGCGGCCCGGCCGAATGCATGGCAACCGAGACACACTATCCCGATCTGAAAGAATCTTCCGGCGCCCTCCCGCCCGCGCGTTCCGGCACCGACCCCGATGAGGAGATTTCGCTGTTCGAGCTCCTTCTTATCGTGGTACAGCGGCGGCGTACAGTCTTCTTCGTCACAGCCGCGTGCGCCCTCCTCGCTGTGGTCGTGTCTCTCCTTCTGCCAAAGCGCTACACCGCGACTGTGGTTCTGTTGCCGCCGCAGCAGAACTCCTCACTCGGCTCGGCCATCGCATCGCAGCTGGGAAACCTGGGTCCCATGGCGGCTTTAGCGGGAGGCAGTCTTGGCATCAAGAGCCCCAACGATATGTATGTCTCGATGATGCGGAGCCAGACGGTCGAAGACAGCATGATTCGGGATTACGACCTGCAACGGGAATATCGGACGCGGCTGATGTCCGATACACGGAAAGCTTTCGAGCGCCACGCAACCGTCGACGCCACCGGCAAGGACGGTCTGATTCGCGTGGCGATCGAGGATCGCGACCCCACACGGGCCGCCCAGTTGGCCAACGGGTATGTCCAGCATTTCCAGGCGTTGTCACAGACGCTCGCCATCACCGAGGCCTCGCAGCGCCGTCTCTTCTTCGAGAAACAACTCGAGGAGGCGAAGGATAATCTGGCCAATGCAGAAGAGGCGTTGAAGCAGACGGAGCAATCCACCGGACTGATTCAGCTCGATAGCCAGGCGCGCGCGCTCATCGAGTCCGCAGCCGGCCTGCGCGCTCAGGTTGCTGCCAAAGAGGTTCAGATTCAGGCCATGCAGACCTATGCGACGGGACAAAATGCTCAGCTGGTGGAGGCGCAGCAGGAACTGCAAAGTTTGCGCGCCCAACTGACGAAGCTGGGCGGCTCCGAAGACAGCACCAATTCCCTGATCGTGCCCAGGGGGAAGGTTCCCGAGGCGGGCCTGGAATATGTTCGCAAGCTGCGTGACGTGAAATATTACGAGGCGATCTTCGACATTCTGGCGCGGCAGTTCGAGATTGCCAAGCTCGACGAAGCGAAAGAGGGAGCGCTGATTCAGGTGGTCGATCCGGCCATGCCTCCAGACCGGAAATCCTTCCCGAAGCGCGGCATGATCGTGCTCATCTCGACGGTCGCGGGCTTCTTTCTGGGAATCCTGATGGCCCTGTTTCAGGCTGCATGGGCGCGGCTCCACGAAGATCCGGAATCCAGCGCGAAACTCGACCTGCTCCAGCGCGCCTGGCGGAGCAAAAGCCAACCAGCATCCTGACAGACAAATTGGTGGGAGCTATTCCGGCAAATCCTTCGAGCCGGTAATGGCAAACTTCGCCGCCACTCCGTAGCTGCCGATTTCCGCGCCGGGTGAAGTGCCTCCAACGAAAACCCGATACTCTCCGGCGCGCACCGCGCGGTTTCCGGACTCATCGACCTCGCTCAGTTCACGTGGATCGAGTCTGAAGTGCACGACCGCGCTCGCGTGCGGCGCAAGATGCACCCGCTGAAATCCTTCGAGACTGCGTAGCGGGTAGTCGTGTCCGGATGGCGGAATGAGATAGAGCTGGGCCACCTCATCGCCGGCGCGATTGCCGGTGTTGGTCACGCGGACATCGGCGAACAGCGGCTCCCCCGCGGCCAGGGATTCGGAAGATAACTTCAAATCCGCATAGCGAAACCCGGTGTAACTCAGCCCATCGCCGAATTTATAGAGTGGTTCGCCGGCAAAGTATCGATACGTGCGTTTCTTCATGCTGTAGTCGGTAAACGGCGGCAACTGGTCATCGGAGGCATAAAAGGTCACGGGCAGGCGGCCCGACGGGTTTACTTTTCCGGTGAGCACGTCGGCGATGGCCTCGCCTCCCGCCTCGCCCGGATACCAGGCCTCCAGCAGCGCCGCCGCGTGATCTTTGGCCCAGTTCATCGCGATAGCGCTGCCGCTCATAAGCACGACGACCACGGGTTTGCCTGTGGCGGCCACGGCGTCGAGGAGATCCTGCTGCGTCTTCGGCAAGTCGAGGTTAGTGCGATCACCGCCGGCGAAGCCTTCAATGTGCACCGGCATCTCTTCGCCTTCGAGGTTCGGCGAAATGCCGACGAAGGCGAGAACCACATCGGATTCTTTGGCTGCTTTGACGGCTTCGTCACGCAGGGCTTGTGCTGGCGCCCGCCATTCCAGAGTCAGCCCCGCCCCGAAGAGCGGCACCTTAAAGGCGTATTCGATGCGGATAGGGTGAGGATTGGTATCCGCGATGTCAACTGCAACGGAGTCGGGCTGATGGCGGCCCTGCTTTTCGACAACCTGCATGCCATCGAACCAAAGGGCAGCGCTGAATTTGTCGCCGCAGTCCCAGCAATCCGCCGTGCGGAGCGACAGCTCGTATTTGCCGGGAGCGGAAGCCGTGAAGAAGCCGGTCCAGCGGACGCTGTAGTTCGTGCGCGGCGTGTGGGGAGCAGGGCTCGCCGCATCCCAGTCGAAATCAATCTGCCTGTCGATGCGCTGCGTCACGGGCGTTCCGGAAAAATCCGGATTATCGAAATACTCGGCCTTCAGTCCGTATTCCTTTGAGCCCGCTTCCGGATGCAGGGCCGTACGCGGAACCACAACCGGCAGCTCCGCCACATAAGCGGAACCCTGCGCATAAACCACACTGGCCTCCCCGCGCAGCGCCTCTTCGATTCCGTCAAGGGGAAGCGAGGGATGCGATGGGATAGCGTTATAGTTTCCTTCTATCGCGGGCAAAGAGGCAGCATTCGGCCCAATCACCGCGACGCGCTTCAGGCCTGGCTTCAGCGGCAACGTGCCGTCGTTCTTCAGCAGAACGATCGCTTCCTGCGCGGTCTTGAGAGCGAGCGAGCGATGTTCGGGCGAGTCGACCTCGGAATACGGAAGCTGCGCGAATTTCACCTCCGCTGGCGGATCGAACATGCCCAGCCGCATCCGCGCCGTGAAGAGGCGGCGGACCGCCTGGTCGATGTCGGCCTCGGCGATCAGATGGTCGTGGACCGCCTGCACCAGCGACTTGTATTCGTTTCCGCAGCTCGTGTCGGTTCCCGCCTTCACGGCGATGGCGCTGGCATTCGCCGCATCGGGAGAAAAATGGTGCCCGCTTTGCGAATAGAAGTCGGAGATGGCGCCGCAGTCTGAAGTCACAAACCCCTGAAATCCCCAGTCTTTGCGCAGATGCTGTTGGAGCAGCATCGTATTGGCACAGGCAGGAACGCCATCGATGGCGTTATACGCGCACATCGCGGAATCCGCATGGCTCTCGGTGATCGTCGCGCGAAACGCCGGCGTGTAGGTGTCTTCCAGATCGTGCGCGCTGGCGTCGACATTGAACTCGTGCCGTAGCGATTCCGGCCCGCTGTGTACCGCGAAATGCTTCGGCGTGGCGATGGTGCGGAAATATTTCGGATCGTCCCCCTGCAGACCTTTCACGAACGCGACCCCCATCCGGCTGGTCAGGAAGGGGTCCTCACCGTAGGTCTCCTGGCCGCGTCCCCAGCGCGGATCGCGAAAGATATTGATGTTCGGCGACCAGATGGTCAGCCCGAAAAAGATACTGTGCAGGTTCTCGCGCATGGCCTGGTTGTATTTCGCCCGCGCCTCCGTCGAGATGACCGTCCCAACCTCTTGCTGCAGATCGGTGTCCCAGGTGGCGGCCAGGCCAATCGCCTGCGGGAACAACGTGGCATAGCCCGAGCGCGCGATGCCGTGAAGGCCCTCGCTCCAGTAGTCGTATTCCGGAACGCCCAGGCGCGGAATAGCCACGGCATGGTTTTCCATTTGCGAGACTTTTTCCTCGAGCGTCATCGCGGAAACCAGCGCGTCCACGCGCTTGTCCGCGGGCTGCGAGGAATCGAACCAGGGTTGTGCCGGCGTTCCGGGAGCCGCACTGGACTGCGCCAACATCGCCGGGACCATCCCGGCGCAAAGAATGACGAACACGCATTTGAAATTAGCGAACACAGCGGGACTCCTTTGAGTGAGCAGCAGTATCTTTTCACATCGCACAAATCAGGGTGGGCCGCACTTACCAGTCCGTCAACGTTGCATCGAGCTTGCGCGGCACCGGAAGGTACGCTGGCAACCCCGATTCCATCCGCTGCGCGATCCTTACGGCTTTTCCGGATGCAGGACTGCCGGAATGTAAAAGTGAAAGAAACGGTCGGAGTCGGATGCAAGGCAGACGTCTGCATTCGGTGCACCCTGCACCGGTCGCGTGAAGCCTTTGTCCTCGATTTCGAGATGCATGGGCTGCGTCGGACAGAGCGCAGGGTCGATGGCCGCTGCAACCGCCATCGGATCGTACATGGTCGGCGTTGGATTGCCGGACGAAGCAGACCACTCCGCATAGAGCGAGAGCAATGCGTCGGTCGTGGGTGTCGCCTGGCTGAAGATCGTGTCTCGGAGAACCTCGTCCAGCTTCAGCTGCGTGGAGTCGAGCGGCATCATGGCGATGGGCACGCCGGAGGCGAACAACTTGCGCGACGAAGCCACGTCCATCGCGACGTTGTATTCCGGCTCCGGCCCGTGGTCGGGCAGATAGCCCAGGTCGCCATAACCGCGATGGATCGAGCCGCCCATGAGCACGACTCTCTTCAGCTTCCGAAACGTCGCCGCGTCGCGGTCGATCAGCGCGCCAATATTGCTGAACGGCGAGAGGGCGATCAGAGTGATCTTGCCCGGATTGCGCCGGATCGCGTCGAGGGTAAAGTCGGTAGCGTCCGGCCAGCCCTTCGCGGGCTCCGGTTCGACCGCGGCCCATCGCGCCTGTGAGAACGTGGAGGACGCGTGGGTCCGGGGGCCAGCGGCGACGGGAATCTCGTCGCGGCCCATTGCCTTCAGGAGACGCGCCGCGAGCCGCGCGCGCAGGTCCGTATCGCCCCAGGCGGTTGTCACTCCGATCACTTCGAGCCTGGGACTGGAAACCGCCAGCGCCAAAGCGAAGGCATCGTCGATGTCATCGCCAATATCGGTGTCGACGATGACTTTCTGTTTATCGCCGGATCCTTGCTGTTGCTGCGCGCAAATTTTCGGGCACCAGGCTGCGCTCGCCACCAGCGCGAGGCCGATCGGGATCAGGGCTCGTTGCAGCGCTCTCGTCACTACTCCCATAGGTCGCTCCCGGTCAAAGGCTCGCGTGCATCCTGCCCTGGCGTCCTTTGCGCTGCATCCTTTATATGCGCACTTGCAGCTGCACCTTCTCCGGCGATGCTGCCTGCTCCTCGAAGACGACGATGCGATTGGAGGGCCGCAGCCAATCGGCGGGTACATGATAGTAGCGCTGCGAGAGAGCACCCTCCGGATCGCTCGCGGCGATCAGCCAATGGCGGCCCACGGCCCTGCCATTGACCCAAATCATGCCTTTACCCAATCCGGTGGCGTCGAGACGGAAGACAGCACCGGACTGCAGCAGGTCCGCAGACAAGCGCACGTCGGTTTTGTACCAGCGCAAGGGTCGCGCGTCGCTCAGGGGGTGCCAGGCAGGCACGCTCCCTCCTGCAGGCAGGTCTTGCTGTTCGCCAATCAGCCCGGGACGCATGGTCCAGTTGCGCACGGGATTGCCGTTCAGAAGCACGCCTTCCCAGATCCCCTTGCGCTCGAAGTTCATCGGGCTGGCGATTTGCCAGTCGCCTTTGATCATCCCCACTGCCGTCGACAATAAATCGATGCGATGCGTACCCGCGGCGAGCGATGGCAAGCTGAATCTGTGGCGGAAGCCGTGCTCGTGACCCACTTCGCTTTGATTGGCTAGAACGCGCGGATGCGCGGAGTCCTCCGGCGTGATCGGCCCACGATCCTCACTCAAGGGCAGTTTGGATGTTGCGACCAGATGCCCGTCCACGTAGAGATGGAAAAAGTCAGCGCCGTACGGTATGCCGATTTCCTGTGGGCCTTCCTGATCTACCTCGACCACGGTGCTGTACCAGCAATAGTCCGTGCTGTCTTTCGTCAGAGAAAGCTGCTCGACCGGTTCGTCGGAGATGACACCTGCTTCGTGACGCTCGGAGGGCATCGGCTCATCCCACGCCAGCCAGGCAAGGTTCTCCTGGGTCACGGGCTTCCACGCCGGCACACTGATAATTCGCGCCACTGCACCATTGACGGCATGCGTGTCGAAGAGGGTTTTGCCGCTCGCATTCACCAACCTGGCTCGCGCGTTCCAGTTCATGAAGGCGTTGAAATCCTGGCCCGGCGCTGGCTCCGGAACATCGTCCTGAATCAGTTTCAACTCGTCGTGGCCGAGATGGCACGTCGTGGTTCGGGTCCCGCCCGCGATGCTCTCCGAACGATCGCCTTCGAGCAACATGGTGCTGTGCTCGTGCAGCACCGCATGCAGCCGGCCAAGATAGACGCCCGTCGCTGTGATCCCTCCAAACTCATCGAGCGGCGCCGAATAATCGTACGAAGGGGTTTGCAGGTACATGGCAGTACGACCAAAGTTGGTCCCGCCGTGCCAGGGATAGTAGTTGAAGCCCGAGCCGCCCCGGCTGATGAAGTCCAGGATTCCTCCGGCGATGGATCGGGCATCGCGGCCAGGCGTGTTCCTGCCGCCCCACACGCGATACCAGGAAGGATAAAGCTCGGTCCATAGCAGCGGCGTTCCAGGGTGCGATCGGCGGACTGCCGCTGTGCGCGCGGGCGGGATGAAGAAGCCGTTGGAGGTCTCGATCGCCCCCTGCGCCCCACCTTCGCAGGTCGTGGTCGGCACGGAAGCGTAGCCGAGCCGCTGCGCGAGGTCGACGATCCAGCGCAAATACTCCTGGCCCGCCTCACCATAACGCTTCGAAACGTTCGCGTATTCGTTCTCGACCTGGACCAGGATGATCGGACCGCCGTTCGACGCGAGCCGCGGCCTGACGACCTCCGCAAGACTTTCGAGAAATGCCTGCACCCGATCCGTGTATGGCTTGTTCATGGTGCGAATGGTGATCCCTGGCTCGTCGCGCAGGTATGGAGGATAGCCGCCGTAGTTCCACTCGGCGCAGATGTAGGGTCCAACGCGCAGAAATACCGCTAGTCCCTGCTCATGGCAAAGGTCGAGGTAGTGGCCGAGGTCGCGTTCTCCGGAAAAGTCGTACACGCCTCGACTGGTTTCGTGCACGTTCCAGAAAACGTACGTGGCGACCGTGTTTAGGCCCAGGGATTTGCTGCGTTGGAGCAACGTAGGCCACATGGCACGCGTGGATCGCGGGTAATGGATTTCTCCGCAGGCCAGCAGCATGTGCTTGCCGTTCACCAGCACGGAGCGTTCGTCGAAGGAGACGTGGTTCGCCAGGGGGATCGACAGGGCCGGCAGCGCGTGGTCTTTGAGCGCCGCGCCACAAAGCACCGCCGCAGCGCTACCCTTGATAAACTCCCGCCGCCGAATCACAGATTTGCCTCCCGATCGAAAACCCCTGAGCGGGGTCCAGTGTACGCGCAGAAACGGTGCTTCGGCGCCCACCACCAGGAAGCGCTGGATTCCTCTATTTTCCGATGCAGAAGGTCGAGAAAATCCGGTTCAGAATATCCTCCGCCGTCGTCTCGCCGGTCAGGCTGTCGAGCTGGCGCAGTGCGCTGTAGAAATCGAGCAGCAGCATCTCGTGCGGGATCTTCTGCGCTGCAGCCCCGCGCGCCGCGTCCAGAGCCGTCAACGCTCCGCCCACCGCCTCGAATTGCCGCACGCTGGTGAGGAATCCTGATTCGCTTTCGCCGGCAGGATTCCGCACCGACCCCGTCAGAGCGTCCCGCAGAGCCTGCAATCCTTCGCCGGTCAAAGCGGACGTCGTGACAGAAGGAATCGGCAGATCGGGTGGAACATCCGCAGCGTCGCTCAGATCGGATTTGTTGCGCACCGCCAGCGCCCGCCGTCCCGCCAGCGCCGCGATCAGCTCCTGCTCGTCATCCCGCAGGGGAACCGAGGCATCGAGCACCACCATCACGACATCCGCCTCGGCCAGCGTCTCGCGCGATTTGCGGATGCCGATCGCTTCGGCTTCGTCTTTCGCCTCGCGCAGGCCAGCCGTGTCCACCAGTTCGACCGGAATTCCACCGAGGGACAGCCGATCCGTCACCAGGTCGCGGGTGGTTCCCGGCGAAGCGGTCACGATAGCGCGCTCCCGCTCCAGCAACCGATTAAAGAGCGAGGATTTGCCTACGTTGGGCCGGCCCACAATGGCCAGCCGCAGGCCGGTATGGACCATGCGGCCATGATCAAACGATCGCGCCAGCTCGCGTAGTTCGCCGCTAATTGTATCGGTGCGTGTGACAATTTCCGCCTCGGGCGTTACCTCGACATCGTCTTCGGCGAAATCGATGCCCGCCTCCAGCAGAGCGATCAGGTCCACCAGTTGCTGCTTCGCGGGTTGCACGCGCCGCGAGAGCGCACCGCCCATCTGTTCCGCCGCGATGCGTGCCTGGTACAGGGTCTGGGCTTCGATCAGGTCCCGCACCGCTTCGGCCTGCGTCAGGTCGAGCCGCCCAGCCAGAAAGGCTCTTTCAGTGAACTCCCCAGGCCGCGCCAGCCGCGCTCCTCCACGGACCGCCAGACGCACCAGCATTTCCAGAATCACCGGCGAGCCGTGCGCGGCGATTTCTACCAGATCCTCGCCGGTATAGGAATGCGGCCGCGCAAAATATGTAACCACGGCCTCATCTAATTTGGCTTTGGTTTCGCTGTCGAGAATCTCAGCGAATCGCGCCCGCGCATGTTCGAGAGGGCTCTGTGTCCGGATCAGGGCGCTGGCGATCTCCAGAGAATGAGGCCCGGACAACCGCACAATCCCGATGCCGCCTCGACCCGGCGGCGTGGAGATGGCTACGATCGTCTCCTGCGCAATCGATTCCCGCTCCGCGATTTGTGGATGAGGCTGCAAGCTCGATTCGGCTTTCTTCGGTGCGCCCCGGTCGAGTTTACGTTACCGGCACAGTCACGGTTAGCGGCGCCGTTCGGAGTAGCGGCTCTGCCTCGGACTGCTTTCGTCCCTGTGCTCGTATCCCTTCGGATAAGCCACGACGAAGCGCCGCAGGCCTTCGCCCGATGAGGCGGTTTCCAGATCCTCGTAGGCCCGAAACGCGAGGTGCAACATCCTGCGTTCGCGCGAGCTCATGGGTGCAAAGCTGTGCGGCTGTCCGGTACTGCGGACTCGCTCCGCCGCCGTCTCCGCCGCCAGCTTCAGTTCACGGGCGCGCAGCGCTTTGAAGTTCTCCGCGTCGAACGATATCTTGTCGTGTTCCTCGTTTTCGAGGCGCAGCGTTTTCGCGGCGACGTGTTCAAGCGCGCGCAACAGTTCACCGCCACGCTGCGTCAGCAACCCTGTATCGGGGCCGGCCAACTCTACATAGATCTCTCTGGATTCGAGACCTGCAGGATCGGCGGCGCCGGGCCCGGCCGTGATACGGAACTTAAGACGCAGTCCGCCCAGATGGGTGATGGTTTTCAGCAGGTCTGCGATCTTCTGTGCAGCCGCGGAGTAGTCGTCAATCGGCATTGAATCTACAGTTTCTGTCCCCGACGTATTAAATCACGTTGACGCAGCCGGGAGCCAACTATTCCGCAACTAATGCGATTTAGCGCCGCGTGCTCGCCGGCTTGCCCGCGCGTTTGGCCGCTCGCTTGGCTGCGATGGCGCGCATCTCGAGTCCCATGCTGGTTCGATTCATTACCATTTGCTGCGCCACGCCCAGCAGATTGCTGCCCGCCCAATAGAGGGCCACCCCTGAGCCGATGTTCCACATCATGACGCCGAAGACGGCCGGCATCATGAAGGCCATCATGCGTTGCTGGCTCTGATCCATTCCCGGCGAAGGTGTAAAGAACTGCGATAAAAACATCGATACGATCACAAAAATCGGCAGAATGTGAAGCGCATCCGGCGCCGACAAATCTCTGAGCCACAGCCAGTGCGCCTGACGCAGCTCGATCGCATACATCAGCATTCGGTAAAACCCGAACAGCAGCGGATACTGCAGCAGCATCGGCAGGCAGCCGCCGAACATGTTCACGCCCTCCTGGCGCTGCAGATCGAACATCTCCTTATTCATGTCCTGGCGGCGCGGGTCGGTTGTCTTGTATTTCGCGTATTTCGCTTTGATGGCTTCGATCTGCGGCTGGATCCGCTGCATCTTCAGCGACGACTTCATCATCATGAAGCGCGTGGGCAGCATTGCCAGATTCAGAATCAGGGTGAGGATGAGGATGGCCCAGCCCCAGTTTGGAATCCCGTGGCCGGCAAAAAAACGCAGGACCAGCAGCATCGGCTTGGCGATCCAGCCCCACCATCCAAAGCTGACCACGTGCTCGAGGTTTTCTCCGTTCGCGGTGTGGACCGAATCGAGCAGACCAAGCAGCTTAGGCCCTACAAAGAGCCGGGTCTGGAGAACGCCGCTGTTGGAGCCTACGGCCGCGCCCAGTATCGGTTCCTGATCCACTGCATTCGGATCGGGATGCTCGCGATTGCGGGGGACTGCGATCGCGGAGTGCAGTGTCGCCACGCTGATGTCGGACGGCGTCTCCGGCATAAAAATCGCCGAGAAATACATATCGCCCACGCCCGCATAGTCGAACGATCCGTGGAGCGTGTCGCCGCCCACGACCTTCTTCACCGGAATCTGGTCGCTCTTCCCGCTCTCCAGCAAATCGATCGTCGATGCCGCATATTGCGGCAGGGTATTCTGATCGCCCAGCCCCGAAGGCCATGCCAGCAGTGCGGTCACAGGCGCGCCGTTCTGGTTCACCGAAACATCGGCGCCGATTACATAACTCGAATCGAAATGGAACGTCTTGTGGACGGTCAGCCCGCCGTCGGAATAATCGAAGCTCAGCGTTTGGGGTGCGGCGATCGTTCCCGTCGCCGATGGCACGTACAGCGCAGAGTTGAGCCGGCTGCGCAACCCCGCATCGTAAGAATAGAGAGAGAGGGGCAGGCCAAACTTCGGCGCCGCGTCCTGATTCACCAGATCGAGCGGCCTCGTTTGGCTATCGTCTTTGTATTTCTTCAGCACCCATGACTTCACCTCTGCGCCGCGATTGGTGAAGGTAATTCGATAAAGTTCGTTCTCGACGACGGTGTCGGATTCGCCCGTGGCCTGCACCGTGTTCGTCTCCTTTGCCGAGGTAGCGGCAGGAGCGGACGAGCCCGAGGCTGTAGTTGCTGCAGGCGAGGCCGCCACGCCACCGGCGGATGTCTGTGCCTTTTGTGGCGATGGCTGTACCGGTTGCGTCTTCTTGGGCCCAAAGATCTGGAACGCCACGATCATCAGGACGAAGACGATCATGAAGCCGTACAGGGAGCGCGAGTCCTGCCCGCCGCCACCGCCGCTCTGCTGATTGGGATTCTGTATCTCTGCCAAAACGTCCGCTACCTGTCGCGATCCGCGTGAATGAAATCGATTGCCTGGCCCGCACAATCGACGGGCGCCCTATCGTGCCGGGCCGGCACGGGATCAAATCCACCCCGATGCAGTGGATGACAACGCAGCAGACGGCCAAGAGCCATCAAGCCGCCGCGCATGATTCCGTGTTCTGCTATGGCGATCCCGGCATACTCTGAGCAGGTGGGCTGAAAGCGGCAAGCTCCCTCGACGACCGAAGCTGCGTGCACAACCGGAGAGATCGCCCACTTATAGAAAGCCATCGCCGTTCGCGCAGCCATTTCCCGCCGGCTTGTCTTCTCCGCTGCAATGCTCACTTTTTGACCTCCGCGCGGCCAGCCACCCTCGCGAAAACGCGCGCGACCTCGATCTCCAGCTTCCTGAATTCCATCTCCAGCACTAGCCGCCGTGGATGAAGTACAACATCCAGACGCGGCGGCAACTCGCTCAGATGCAGCCGCACCGCTTCTCTCATACGCCGCCGGATGCGATTCCGTTCCACCGCGCCGCCCAGCACGCGCCCCGCCGTCAATCCAACGCGCGGCTGTTCGCCTCCAGCCTCCCCATTCGGTCGTGCGCGAAAAAAATAGCTCATCGACGGCGACGAATACCTTCGGCTCTCCCGGTAGACGCGCTGATAGTCCGCATGTTTTCGCAGACGGGCTCCGCGCCAGTCGTATCGAGCTCCCGGCATATGTCCATTCTGTCGCACTCATGGGAATGGCAGCCAGCGATTCCTGCGCTTCAGCCGCCTGCGGACCAGGTAAACAAACGGAAGGCTTAATCGCGATAACCCGCGCTCACGGATACACGCTTGCGGCCCTTGGCCCGCCGGCGCGACAGCACCGCGGCGCCGCTCTTCGTCTTCATGCGGCTGCGGAAGCCGTGCGTCTTCGAACGGCTGCGGCGATTGGGCTGAAATGTGCGCTTCGGCATGGAACACTGACTCCTGAATTTTTAGGATTGGGCCGGCCTGCGCGCTGCTGATATCCGCTGGGTTTAGAAGGCGCGCAACCGCTCTCTCATTGGCCGCGCAACTGCAGAGATCTCGTCTCTCGCGGCAAGTTTTGAGTATATCTCATCGCTGCGGCGCCCGCAAAAACGCGGCTCGCGCGAATTCTTCACCACCTTCGGTGCAACTTTTGCACAAAGAAAATTTTCTCAACGCAAGTGGGTTCCCCAGCGCTTTCTCTGTGCTACTATCGGCAACGTTCACTTAAGATTTTTCGACGCCCTGCGGTTGTCAGAAGAATGTGACCGACGCTCCGATGAGTGACTGATCGGAGCCACTCCCGGCCAGTACCGATCTGCTCCTGAACTTGCCCTGTTCCACTCCACAGGGTCGACCTCGGGCATTCCGGTATTTTCGGCTTCGCGGCGCCGGTCCACTTCCGCACGCTGGTGTTTCGCATAGAGGATTGCTCATGTCTTTGGCCGTTAGCTCTTCTGTCGCTCTCAACCCATGGGTACAAATCCTCGCCGCGCTCGAAAAAAAGATCAATCGCCAGTCTTTTGACACCTGGCTTAAGCCCACACGTTTCAGTTATGTCCGCGAACGCCTGCTCTTTGTCCGTATTCCCACTCCGGAGTTTCGCCATGTCGGCGATCGCTACGGCGACCTGATTCAGGAAGCCATTGAAAATCTGCATCTGGAATTTGACGACGTCACCTTCATTACCCCCGACGAGGATCCGACGCTGCCACGCGTACGCGAAGACGGCGGCTTCGGTCCTGCTTCTTCGACGCAGGTTCCTCACGCCAATGGAGGAATGCGTCCCGCGACTCCCGCCGGCCCGCAGCAGGGCCGCTTCGACTGGTCTACCGCCGCGCAGCTCAATATCCGCTATACCTTCGACGCTTTTGTCTGCGGCCCCGGTAATCAGTTTGCCCGCGCCGCCGCGATGGCCGTCGCCGAGCAGCCATCGAAAGCCTACAATCCGCTCTTCCTCTACGGCGGCGTGGGCATGGGCAAGACGCATCTGATGCACGCCATCGGTCACGAGATGAAGCTGCGCCAGCCCGGCGCTTCCATCTCCTACGTCTCGGCGGAGAAGTTTACCAATGAAATGATCAGTTCCGTGCGTTACGACAAGATGACCAGCTTCCGCGACCGCTTCCGTACCGTGGATCTGCTGCTCATCGACGACATCCAGTTCCTGTCGCAGAAGGAGCGCACCCAGGAGGAGTTCTTCCACACCTTCAATGCGCTGCACGACAACATGAAGCAGATCGTCATCGCCTCTGACCGGCCGCCCCGCGAATTGGCAGAGATTGAAGACCGGTTGCGCAGCCGCTTCGAGTGGGGTCTGATCGCCGACATTCAGCCTCCCGACCTCGAAACCAAAGTCGCGATCCTGCAGAAAAAGGCGGAGAGCGAACATCTGCCCGCGCCGCTGCCCATGGACGTGGCTCTCTTCATCGCGTCCAACGTACGCACCAACGTCCGCGAGCTCGAAGGCGCTCTGGTGCGCCTTATCGCCTGGTGCGGCCTCAACGGCCTCGAGATGACGCTGCCCACCGCGCAGCAATGCCTCAAGCAGTTCATCGATACGCAGGTGCGCAAGATCACCATTGAGTCGATCCAGCGCGCTGTGGCCGAGCAGTTCGGCATGCGCGTCGCCGAGCTGAAGCAGAAGAACAACTCGCGGGCCGTCGTCGTACCGCGCCAGATCGCGATGTACCTGGCCAAGCAGCTGACAGAAGCTTCGCTGCCGGAGATCGGCCGCCAGTTCGGCGGCAAACATCACACCACCGTGATGCACTCCATCGGCAAAATCGATGGGCAGCGCCGCAGCGACAAGAACCTCAACAGCACCCTGAACAAGCTGCAGGAAACGCTGAACGGCTAGCGGAGCTGCTCGCTTGGTTGCGGCGGAGCTAAACTATCCGTATGCCGCGCGAAGCCGCACAGCTTCTCCAAGAAGCTCTCGAGTTGTCCCCGGAGGAGCGAGCTGCACTTGCGGACTCTCTCCTTGAAAGCCTCGATATAGAAGCCGATGCCAACGTCGATCAGCCCTGGCGGGATGAGATCGAGCGCAGAATTGTGTCATTGGATGAGGGCACGGCCAAGCTGGTTCCCTGGGAGGAAGTGCGCGCCCGCCTCAGTCGCCGGCTCCAGCGTTGATTCGGACCGTCTATCTCCACGAAGCTGCGGAAGAAGAACTTGCTGTGGCCTTCGAGTGGTATCGAGTTCGAAGCGAACGCGCCGCCTCCCATTTCCTCGATGAAACTGCACGCACAATACAGCGTGTGCGGCACGCGGCAGAACAATTTCCGCCTCTCGTTGGCACAGCGCCGGGCTCTTGTGAACCGGTTTCCATACGCTGTCGTCTTCCGTGAAACACCGCGTGGCATGGAGGTGCTCGCTTTCGCTCACGCGAAGCGCCGACCCGGCTATTGGCGCGATCGACTCGCCGCGCAATGAACGCCATCGCGCAAACTCTGCCAACACTTCCTCCTCCGTTGCAAAGTCGCCTTGCTCGTCAGCTGTGATCCCTTCGCCGATTCGCGCGAGATCAGCAGGACGAATGGTTGGAGCCGGCGTTTTGTTGTCCTCGGCGCAGTCGCGCTGTTCACTTTCCTCCGGAATCATGACCCTCCCTCCGCTTCTTCCCGGCGTCGCAGCCGCGATCACCTCGAGGCTGCCCTTCTTCACAGTCCCCTTAACCCAGCCGCCTGATAAATCTGCGACATCAGCGTCGTGTCGCGCAGTCCCTCTTCGCCCGCCGTCTTCGGCTGGCGATCGTTCCAGATGCAATCCGCGAAATACTCCGCCTGTCTTGTAAAGTCCTTCGGATCGTGCTCCGATTCGGGCTCATCGAACGTCTGCCCCTCCATCTGCCCCGTCAGATGCATGCCGTCATAGCCAAATGCCGGATCCATCTGCATCGTCCCTTTCGAGCCGTGGACCTTAAAGTAGTTCGCGCCGTTAGCGCCATACGTCGTATTGCAACTGGCGACGATCCCGGAGGGAAACTTCATCGTCCAGGAAACGTTCTCTTCCACCTGGTCGAATCGCCCGTCGTGATCGATCACAGAGGAGTTTGCCTTGATGTCGAGGGGCTCTTCGCCGGTCAAATAGCGAGAGGAGTTCAGCGAGTAGATCCCAACGTCCATCAGAGGGCCGCCGCCTGCCAGCTTTCTGTTCAGCCTCCACTCTCCGGCACGGATGTTGAACCCAAACGAGCTCTCGATCATCTGCACCTGGCCGAGCGCGCCGGACCGAATCACTTCGATGGCCTTCAGGTGCAGCGGATTGTACTGGCAGCGGTACGCGATCATCAGCTTCACTTTGTGTTTCTGGCACGCTTCGATCATCGCCTTGCAATCGGCGACGCTCGTCGCCATCGGCTTCTCGCAAAGAACGTCCTTGCCTGCCTTGGCCGCGCGGATCGTGTACTCGGCATGCATAGCGTTAGGCAGCGCGATGTACACCGCCTCGATGTCTTTGTTCTCCCGAATCTCGTCGTAATTGTCGTAGCTGTAAATCGACGGCGAGGGAACGTTGTACATGGCCGCCTGCTTCTCTGCCTTCTCGCGATGGCCGCTGACCAGCGCGGTGATCCGGCCTGTTTTCGACAGCATGACCCCCGGCATGAAGTGATCCATCGATATGCGGCCCAGCCCGACGATGCACCATCCCAGATTTCGACCTGCAGTTTCGCTCTGAGCCTGCGCGTCAAGGGTGGGCAGCGCGCGGGCCAGGGCGGCCATTGCTCCCAGGCGTGAAAAGTCGCGGCGGGTTAGCCTCATTGAAATCCTCCGCGGCCATTCTATTGCTCTCGGCAGCAGGCGTGGCGATGCTTGCGATTCACCACCCGATAAACGGCGATTTCCGAATCCACTCTGCGCTGCCAAGCAGCGCCAACATGAAGGTCGCAACATCGGCGCGTGCAATCCGCGTCCCGCCTGCAGGCAGGGCCTCTTCATCGACGCGGAATTGTCCGGTTCCCGCCTTGTTCAACAGCCGCGGCGGCTGCACCACCGTCCAATCCGTGTCGCTCGCCACGATGCGCATCTGCATCGCTCGCTGTGCCTGGAACGGCTTCTTCAGCATCGTGGCTTGAAGCACCCTTAGAAACAATTGCGTGCCGGCGGATAGCCGCTTTTCCGCTCCTGGCCCAACGCCGGACGCTCCCAGCACGATCAACCGGCGCACGCCCTCCTGCTTCATCCCCGCCAGGATGTGACCCATCGATTCGGGCAGCAGGGTTTCATCGCCCAGCGACCTCGACCCCAATGCGGAGAGCACGGCGTCTTGCCCGGCAATGGCGAGCGCCACTGCTTTGCCGTTTCTTGCGTCGCCCATCACCAGACGCAGCCGATCGACGCCCGTGAAGCTCTTCGGGTCGCGTACGAACACGGTGACCTCATGCCCCTGCGCTAATCCCTGGCGCACGAGTTCCCGACCGGTGCCCCCCGAAGCTCCAAAGATGACAATCTTCATCGTTCACCCCTCCCTATTTTGGATGACTATGACGTACGGGTCGCGCGTTCTGAGTAGACTGTTTTTGTGGGCCCACTTCTCGTATGAAGAAAATTTGCCCTGCGTGGGGTTGAAGATCTGACTGAGGAGGCTCGTTCCGTGGCGCAATCCAGGCGCACCACTTTCATCGCCGCTTTTCGCGAACGGTTGCTTCAGTTCATGGCTCGTCCCGACCGCACCCGCGAGTTCGACAAGCTGATGCGCCGGCTGAAGTATGTCAATACAGGCGGGCGCCGGTTCAGCCGGGGCGAGTTGGACTAGAGATAGCCGCAGCCGGCCTGGCTTATTCCTCGCGCAGCAACACCGCTGGTTCCACGCTGACCGCCCGCCGCGCGGGAATCGCCGCCGCCATCGCTCCGATCAGCAGCATCGCCGCAATCGCCCCTGCGAGCACCACCGGATCGTAGACAGTCGCCTCATACACAACGCTGGCCAGGACGCGGCTGCCCAAAGCGCCAAGCGCCAATCCCGCTGCTGATCCGACGGCGAGAAGCAGAACCGTTCGCCCGAGCGCGGCCCGCAGCACCTGGGAACGTTGTGCTCCCAGCGCTACGCGGATGCCCATCTCGCGCAGTCGGCGCGCCACAGTATAACTGGCCATGCCGAAGATTCCCGTCGCGGCCAGCAATCCAGCCAGCAGTCCAAGGACACCGAGGGCGACCGTCGCCACGCGCGCGGGAAACAGCACCAGCGCCAGCGCCGCCGGCCAACTTTGAATCGTCACCGGCAAACTCGGGTCGATCTTTGCCATCATCGTGCTCAACGCCGCCGCGATCTCCGCCGGAGGACGATTCGATCGCACCACCAGCGTCGTGTCGCTTTCGTTGCTTTGCGCGAGAGGCCACAACATGGCCGCCTGGGGGGCTTCCGTGAGCGAATCGTATTTACCGTCTTCCACCACGCCGACCACCTCGTAGAGCGTGGCTCCGTGAGACCCTGGCTCGGCGAACTGCCGCCCGATGGCCGCCTGAGCACTGCCGTAAAGGGTTCGCGCGAAAAACTCATTCACCAGCGCCACATTCGAAGTGTGTTTGTCGTCATGCCAGGTAAAATCGCGTCCGGCCAGCAGCCGCGTTCCCGCGGCCGCAAGATATCCGGGCGAGATGGTGAAGTACTTTGCGTCCATCGCGCTGTTCGAGCTGCGAAAATCCTGTGTGCCCTCCCGATAGACCGGCGTGCTGCTGCCTCCCGCGTTCAATTGAATCTCATCGATCGAGCCCAGCGCGGTCACCCCAGGAATCTGCGCAGCCTCTTCCAGCATTCTCTTCTGCACCGGCAGGGCCGATTCGTCGGAGTAGCCGGCCATTTTCATCGCGGTTTCGGCAATCACCACGCCTTCGGGCTGAATACCAATCGGCGCATGCAGCTGACGATTCATCCCGCGCAGGCCTACCAGGGCGCAGGTCACCAGCAACGCGCACAATGCCACCTGCAGCCCCAGCAGCACATCGCGGAGGTTCATGCGCCGGAACGTTGTCTTCGCGCCGCCCCTCATCGCCTGCATGGCATCGATTTGCCAGATCTGCCGTGCGGTCAGCAGCGCCGGCAGAATGCCACTCGCCGCGGCCAGCAGCACGGCGATCCCGTACACCCGCGCGTCGGCTGGCACCGTTACCTGGATCGGCAGGGAGGGCATCGGCCGCCATTCGCTCAGCACCTTCATCAGTGCCACCGACACCGTTGCTCCGATAACTCCACCACCGGCGGAAAGCAAAGCGGCCTCAGCCAGCACCTGGCGCAGCACACGCCACCGGCTGGACCCGATCGCTACTCGAATGGCCAACTCGCGTCCGCGGTCCGCGGCCCGCGCCGCGAAGATACTCGCCAGATTCACGCAGGCGGCCGCCAGCACCAACAGCGCCAGTACCAGCAGCGCCGCCAGGAAGCTCCGCGCCGCATCGCCGACCTGATCGCCAAACAAGCCGGGCTTGACCAGGCGAAAACCCAGATGGTCGTCGTCCACCGGATTCTGCTTCGTCATTTGCGCGGCGACCGAGGCCAGATCGCTCGACGCCTGCTGCATCGTCACCCCCGGCTTCAATTCACCAACGACGAAGATCGTTTGGCTGAAGCGCTTGGTGAGATAGTCGTAGCCATCGATCTGCTGCTGATTCACCATCGGCACCCAGAAATCGGGGCGGAGGAAGAGCTCGGTTCCGTGAAACTCCGGCGGCGCCACTCCAAGGATGGTGAAGGGATGTTTGTTGAGATCGACCGTCGTGCCAATAATACCCGGGTTGGCCGCGAAGCGCGCTCGCCAGAATGCGTCGCTGAGCACAATGTATGGCGCCGAATTCGGTCCTTGCTCGTCGCTCGCGTAAAACAGTCGTCCCAGTTCAGGCTGCACGCCGAGCATACCGAAGTAGCTGCCTGTCACCTCATAGATCCAGCTTTTCTTTGTCATGCCGCCCGTGCTGAGCGCGGCCTCGTCGATGCGAAACGCCGCCATATCGCTGAAGGTCGAGTTCCGCGCGCGCAAATCCTGATAGTTGGGGTAGGAATGGCTGATATAGCCGTGCTCCTGGTGCTCGATGGTCCACAGCCGATCGGCGCCCGCCACATTGAGCGGCCGCAGGATCGCTGCGTTCATCACACCAAACACGACCAGGTTCGCCGCAATCGCCATCGTCAGCGAAAGCACAGCCACCAGCACAAACCCTGGCGAACGGCGCAGCCGGCGCGCCGCAATCCGCAGATCATTCAGAATTTCGCGCATCGCTCCCCCTCAACGGCAGGAATGTGTTCAGGTCTGGAGCGATGCACATTGCCTTCCATCCGTAAGGCCGATGAACTACCCGAAAACATGAGGCTTAACCGAAGCGCGCTCACCTGCCCTGCCGCCGAGCCTGTCCACAATCCGCAGCAACCGTCCGTTGCCGGACAGGATCTCGTTGTGACCTCGGTGGCTTTCAGCTCCCGGCTCAACCCCTGCTGCCCTTTTTCGCTGTCTCCTGCACACTATCCCCTGTACCCTGTCTTCTAATCGACGATGCTGCGCCGCCCCTTCCTGGCTTTCTCACTTATCTTTCTTTCTCTGACCGCTCACGCTGCCTCGCGCCCGCAGGACACCGGCTTCCTCAATCGCTCCCTCGAAGTCAACGGCGTCGTCCATCGCTACGTCGTTTATCTCCCGGAGAACTGGTCCCGAACGGAGCGCTGGCCTTTCATTCTCTTTCTTCACGGCTCCGGTGAACGCGGCTCCGAAGGCATGGACGAAACCCAGATCGGCCTTCCCCAGGCGATCCGCCTTCACCCGGAGCGGTGGCCTTTCGTCGTCGTCATGCCCCAGGTGCCTTTCAACCATCACCACTGGACCGATCCCGACATGATGGCGATGGCCATCTCTGCCCTCGATTCCGAAATGAAGGAGTTCCGTGGCGACCCCGACCGTGTCTATCTCACCGGCATCTCTCTCGGCGGGTACGGAACCTGGGAAATCGCGAAGGCCTATCCGCACCGTTTCGCGGCGCTGGTTCCCGTCTGTGGCGGCGTCTTCTGGTCGTATCAGCCTGACCGCTGGCGGGAGGTGAGCACGCTACCCCCCGAATACGCCCATGCCGTCGGACGCACACCCACTTGGATCTTCCACGGCTCCGACGATCCCATCGTCCTCCCGCGCCAGGCTCTGCTAATGTTCCAGGCCCTCAAAGCGGCTGGCGGCGACGTGCGGTTCTGGGAATACGCTGGCATTAAGCACAACGTCTGGGATCGCGCCTATGCCGAGCCCCAGTTGCCGCGCTGGCTGCTCGATCAGCGTCTCACCGCCATCCCGAAGCTCACGGCTGCCGCCGAACAAATTCTTGTCCCCGTTCACCCCGTGCCCGCGAAAGTGGATCCGGCTGTCTACAACGCTTATGTCGGCGAATACGAAGACCAAAACGAAATCATCGCCACCGTCTTCCGCCAGGGCGACAGGCTCTTCTCCCGCGACCGTATCGGCGATGTCACCGAGTTGCTCCCGGAAAGCTCTACGACCTTCTTCTATCCCACCGGCGGCACGCGCCGCCTCACCTTCGAGCACGATCCGGAAGGCCGCATTACCGGCATCCGTTTCCACGACGACCGCCACGAAGAGTTCTGGGAGCGTAAGCGCTAAATCAAGCGGGCCATCGAAACTCGCCATTCCCGGAGTTCCCGAGCCCCGCCCCCTGTCCGGTCCCGAACACCGGTTCCTCCC